>Ga0255338_1000204_pt1 | contig 236342 bp, 216 predicted proteins | sample MeOH1_35cm_T4_19_FD_203715 | JGI IMG/M metagenome (GOLD analysis project Ga0255338, IMG submission 203715) | Sandy soil microbial communities from University of British Columbia, Vancouver, Canada - MeOH1_35cm_T4_195 | ecosystem: Engineered > Artificial ecosystem > Sand microcosm >...
TACTTCGTCTCAAGACGCGGGAGAGTAGGTCGCTGCCAGGCCTGCAAAGGACAAATTGCGCAAATGCCCATGTCACGACTTCCCAAAAACCCCCGACGCCTCGCCGCGTCGGGGGTTTTTGCGTTCAACCTCAACTCAAACCCAACCCCACACCACCAGGCCAACCCCGCCAAAGCCAGGAAATCAGCCCCGAGCAAAGGCGGAGACGCCCGTGCGCCCGGTTGCGCTACCGTGCCACAGGCCCTTTCGCCTTCTTCCACGCGTCGAGACCGCCCTCGATATGACAGGCTGTTTTCAGACCAGCGTCCTGCGCGGCCTGCACCGCCATCGCCGAGCGTTCGCCGAAGGCACAGTAGAAGACGATCCGCTTCCCCGTGGCGGCCGCCAGTTCATGCAGCACGCCGCCAGTGCCGATATTTTCCCGAAGGTCGGGATAAGGCGCGTGGAGCGCGCCCGGAATGGTACCGTGCCGTTCGCGTTCGCTCTTCTCGCGCAGGTCGACGAGCACCACGTCGGGCCGCCCACACAACGCCGCCGCCTCGACCGCCGAGAGCGCCCAGCCCCTGCGTGCGATCTCCTCCTGGTGGAGACCGACATGGACATTGGCCGGCACCGCCACGTCCATCATCTTCGGATTGGGCAGCTTCAGGTTGTTCATGAGGTCGATATATTCGTCGACCGACCTAACCCTCAGACGCGGATTGAAGTGCCTCTCCTCGCCGATGGTCGAAACGGTGTCGCCCTTGTAGTCGTGCGCCGGGTAAACCAGCGTCTCGTCCGGCAGCCGCAGCAGCTTGTTGAAGATGGAATCATACTGCGCGCGTGGATCGCCATTCTGGAAATCGGTGCGCCCGGTGCCGCGAATTAGCAGCGTATCGCCGGTGAAGACACGCCCTTCCAGAAGGAAGGAGTAGGAATCGTCCGTATGGCCGGGCGTGTAGAGCACGTCGAGGCTGAGGCCCTCGATCGCGACGCGCTCGCCTTCCGCAACGCGCATTGCGACCACGTCGGCCTTCGTCTGCTCACCCATCACCGTGATGCAGTGCGTCTGGTCCCGCAGCGCACCGAGGCCCGTGATGTGGTCGGCGTGCAGGTGGGTATCGACCGCCTTGACCAGCCTGAGGTCGAGCTCCCGCACGAGCTGCAGATAGCGATCGACCCTTTCCAGCACGGGATCGATGATCAGCGCCTCACCGCCGGGGCGGCTGGCGAGCAGATAGGTGTAGGTGCCGGACACGCTATCGAACAATTGGCGGAAGATCATCGACAGCTCCGTTTGGAATGGGCAGGCACGGAAAGCGCGGGCGCGGGCCCCCTTCGGGTGCCGCACGATACGGATACGGATCGGGTGTGGTCCAGCCTTCGGGATGCTTCTGCCGGCCTCCACGTTGCCGGTGACCTTGAACGGCCCCTCCCCTCTTCGTCGTCACCGAGATGGCGCCGGGCGATGTCCTCGGCGGGGCGCCCACGTCCTCCTGCGCCGGAATGCCGAAGGCCGGGCCGCACGCGGCGGGCGGGAGGAGCGTGCGGCCCCTCCCCCGCGACCTCAGACCGACCGGGTCAATCCTCCATCCACGCGGATGTTCTGGCCGGTGATGTAGCCGGCGCCGTCCGAGGCGAGGAACGCGATGGTGGCGGCGATCTCCTGGCTCGTGCCATAGCGTTGCATGGGCACGCTCTGCCGGCGGTCTTCGGTGGCGGGCAGGCTGTCGATCCAGCCGGGCAGGACGTTGTTCATGCGGACATTATCGGGGGCGTAGGTGTCGGCGAAGATCTTCGTGAACGCCGCAAGGCCCGCCCGGAACACGGCGGAGGTCGGAAACATGGCGCTCGGCTCGAACGCCCACGCCGTCGAGATGTTGATGATCGTCCCGGACTTCTGCGCCTGCATGAGCGGTGTCACGAGGCGCGCCGGGCGGATCACGTTCAACAGGTAGACGTCGATGCCCGCGTGCCACTGCGCGTCGCTGATCTCGAGAAGCGGCGCACGCGGGCCGTGGCCGGCGCTGTTCACCAGCACGTCGACACGGCCCCACCGTTCCACCGCGTCATCGACGAGGCGTTTCAGATCCTCGTTCGACTGGTTCGAGCCGGTGAGGCCGAACCCGCCGAGCGCCTTGCCGAGGTCCTCGCCCTTCCCCGACGAGGACAGGATGGCGACCTTGAAGCCGTCGGCGGCCAGTCTGCGTGCCGCCTCGGCGCCCATGCCGCTGCCGCCGGCCGTGATGAGCGCGACCTTGTTTCCTGCCATCGTCGTTACTCCCGTCATATGTCACTCATGGTTGCGATCATCTTCAACGCACCGGGCGTCCATTGCCGCCACCGGGCCCTGACTGCGCACACGTCCTCATCCCGGCCCGGCCCACGCGGCCCGGCCGCCGATGCAGGACATGGCGCCATGGAACTGATCCGCGGCGCTTGAACCCTCCAGCCCCACCTCACGGACAATTTCGGCGACATGCTCGAACTGGCCCGCCAAGGGGTTGGTCTTTCGCCAGATCATGCCGATCGTCCGCGACGGGCGCGGATGGGCGAGGCGTGCGATGGATACGGATGCCGAGCGCGTCTCGACGGGAATGGCCATCTGCGGGATGAGTGTCACCCCGATGCCGGCCCCGACCATCTGCACCAGGGTCGTCAGCGAGCTTCCCTCCATGAGGTCGCGCGGCAAGCTCGACGACATGGTGCAGAAGGATATGGCCTGCTCACGGAAGCAATGCCCCTCTTCCAGCAACAGCAGCCGCATCTCGCACAACATCTGCGGATTCGGCACCGGCATCTGCGCATCTTCCAGTGGGCGCACCAGAACGAATTCCTCGTCGAACAGCGGGTATTCGCTCAGGGAGGGCTCGGACACCGGCAGGGCCACGATCGCCGTGTCGAGCCGGCCTTCCACCAGGTCTTCCACCAGCCTTTGCGTCACTGCCTCGCGCGGGCGCGGATCCAGTCCCGGAAAGCATTCGGTGAGGCGCTTGATCACGCTCGGCAGCAGATAGGGCGCGACGGTCGGGATGACGCCGATCCGCAGCCGCCCGGCCAGCGGGCTGTGGGAGGAGCGCGCCAGGTCGTCCAGCTCATCCACGGCGCGCAGGATCTCGCGCACCCGCAGCGCGAACGCCTCCCCGAGATTGGTCAGGCGGATCTGCCGCGTGCCCCTTTCGACCAAAGGAGCGCCGAGGGTTTCCTCCAGCTCCTTCATTTGCAGGGAAAGGGCCGGCTGCGAGATGGAACAGGCCCCGGCGGCGCGACCGAAATGACCATGCTGGGCGAGCGCCTCGAAATAGCGCAGCTGCTTCATGGTGATACCATTCATAATCTGAATTTATCGTGTCCATTTGAAAATGCAAATTTTCATTATCACACTTCTGGAGTAGGACTCTGCCGGTCAACGGAGGGCGCGCAGCATGGGGGCTGTTCCACCGCGATCGACCGATCGCCAGGCTGCATGCGCATCTGGCAGCGCTCCAGAACGCGAAATCAGGGTCAGGAGAGCAGTATGGGCGGGAGTGAAATGAGATCTGCCGGCAAATGTCCGGTGGTGCACGGCGCCATAACCGAGGTCGGCGAATCCAACATGAACTGGTGGCCGAAGGCGCTGAACCTCGACATCCTCCACCAGCACGATACGAAGACCAACCCGCTGGGGCCGGCCTTCAACTATCGCGAAGCGGTGAAGACGCTCGACTTCGAGGCGCTCAAGAAGGACATGCACGCCCTCATGACCGACAGTCAGGAGTGGTGGCCGGCGGATTGGGGCCACTATGGCGGCCTGATGATCCGCATGTCCTGGCACGCGGCCGGCTCGTATCGCACGGCCGACGGCCGCGGCGGCGCCGGCACCGGAAACCAGCGCTTCGCCCCCCTGAATTCCTGGCCCGACAATGTGAGCCTCGACAAGGCCCGCCGTCTTCTGTGGCCGATAAAGAAGAAGTACGGCAACAAGGTCAGCTGGGCCGACCTCATCGCCCTCGCGGGGACCATTGCCTATGAATCCATGGGCCTGAAGACCTTTGGCTTCGGTTTCGGCCGGGTGGACATCTGGCACCCCGAGAAGGACACCTACTGGGGCTCGGAAAAGCAGTGGCTCGCCCCCAGCGACGGGCGCTATGAGAACGTCGATGTCCCCTCGACCATGGAAAACCCGCTGGCTGCGGTGCAGATGGGCCTGATCTACGTCAATCCCGAAGGCGTGAACGGCCATCCGGACCCGCTGAAGACCGGGGCGCAGATCCGCGAGACCTTCGCCCGCATGGCGATGAACGACGAGGAAACCGTCGCCCTGACCGCCGGCGGCCACACGGTGGGCAAGACCCACGGCAACGGCGATGCCTCGAAGCTCGGCCCCGAGCCCGAAGCCGCCGACGTGGACCAGCAGGGCTTCGGCTGGGCGAACCCGACCGGCACCGGCAAGGGCCGCGACACGGTGACGAGCGGCATCGAGGGCGCATGGACCACCCATCCCACCAAGTGGGACAATGGCTATTTCGAGATGCTCTTCAACCACGAGTGGGAGCTGAAGAAGAGCCCGGCGGGCGCGCACCAGTGGGAGCCCATGGGCATCAAGGAAGAGGACAAGCCGGTGGACGTGGAGGACCCCTCCATCCGCCGCATGCCGATCATGACCGACGCCGACATGGCCATGAAGGTGGATCCGGTCTACCGCGAGATCGCCCTCAAGTTCATGAAGGACCCGGCCGCGTTCTCGGAGGCCTTCAGCCGCGCCTGGTTCAAGCTGACCCACCGCGACATGGGGCCGAAGGTCCGCTACATCGGCCCGGACGTGCCCGGGGAAGATCTGATCTGGCAGGACCCGGTGCCGGCCGGCCGCACCGACTATGACGTCGTCGCCGTCAAGGCGAAGATCGTCAACAGCGGCCTTTCGGCCAGCGATCTGATCGCCACCGCCTGGGACAGCGCCCGCACCTTCCGCGGCTCCGACATGCGCGGCGGCGCCAACGGCGCGCGCATCCGCCTCGCCCCGCAGAAGGACTGGGAAGGCAACGAGCCGGCGCGCCTCGCCAAGGTGCTCGGCGTCTTGGAGCCGATTGCGGCCGAGACCGGCGCGAGCGTCGCCGACGTCATCGTGCTCGCCGGCACCGTGGGCGTGGAGCAGGCGGCGAAGGCTGCGGGCTTCGACGTCACGGTGCCCTTCGCTCCCGGCCGCGGCGACGCGACGGACGCGACGACCGACGCCGAGTCCTTCGCAGTGCTCGAACCGATCCATGACGGCTATCGCAACTGGCTGAAGAAGGACTACGTCGTCAGCCCGGAAGAGCTCATGCTCGACCGCACCCAGCTGATGGGCCTGACCGCCAACGAGATGACCGTCCTGGTGGGTGGCCTGCGCGTGCTAGGGGCCAATTACGGCGGCACCAAGCATGGTGTGTTCACCGACCGCGAAGGCGCGTTGACGAACGATTTCTTCGTCAACCTGACCGACATGGACAATACGTGGAAGCCGGCTGCCGGCGGCGTCTACGAGGTCCGGGACCGCAAGACCGGCCAACTCAAGTGGACCGCGACGCGCATGGACCTCGTCTTCGGCTCCAATGCGGTTCTTCGCGCCTATGCCGAAGTCTATGCCCAGGACGACAACAAGGAGAAGTTCGTCAAGGACTTCGTCGCCGCCTGGACCAAGGTGATGAACGCGGATCGCTTCGATCTGGCGCAATGAAAAACCCGCCTCCCTGCGGCTCGCGCAGCGGGGAGGCCGCACGCTCCTTGTCGAGGTCCGGACTTCTTATTGAAGTCCGGACTTTTCTATTGAGGAGATCTCCCCTTGGCTGACGGGCGGCCCCGCCGCATCACGCCAACGGCCGATCTTCGAGGGCACGCCGGGAGGCAGGTCCACCCGGGCGGCAGAAGCAGCATTGGATCACGCCTCGCCCGCCGTGGTATCAGGGCTTCCGGTCCGTTAAAGATGACCCTCCCCAACCCCTTCCGATGGCTCCCGTTCGACGCCTGACGACAGTGCAAGATAGGCGGAACCAGCCGTGCCCTTCATGACGACAAATCCAGCGCTCGCCCGCGCTCTGGCCGAGCGGGACTACAACGACCCGACGCCCGTGCAGCTCGCCGTCCTGGCCCCTGAAGCGTCGGGACGGGATCTCCTGGTTTCCGCCCAGACCGGATCGGGCAAGACCGTGGCCTATGGCCTGGCCATGGCCGAGACGCTGCTGGGCACGGACGAGCAGTTCGGACCCGCGAGCGTCCCGCAGGCGCTGGTCGTGGCCCCCACACGCGAACTGGCCCTGCAGGTTCAGCGCGAGTTCGCGTGGCTCTATGCGGCCACGGGCGCACGCATCGTCTCCTGCGTCGGCGGCATGGATCCGCGCCAGGAACAGCGCGCGCTCAGCCGGGGCGCCCACATCGTCGTCGGCACGCCGGGGCGCCTGCGCGACCATCTGGAGCGCGGCCGGCTCGACATTTCCGCGCTGCAGGTCGTCGTGCTCGACGAAGCCGACGAGATGCTCGATCTCGGCTTCCGCGAGGACCTCCAGTTCATTCTCGACGCGACCCCGCCGGAGCGGCGGAGCCTGTTGTTCTCCGCCACGCTGCCGCGCGGCATCACCGCTTTAGCCAAGCGCTACCAGCGCGAGGCGCTGCGCATCGAGGTGGCCAGCCCCGAAGGCGGCCACGCCGATATCGAGTATCGCGCCATCCGCGTCGTGCCGAAAGAGATCGAACACGCCGTCGTCAACCTCTTGCGGTATTACGATGCGCCGAGCGCCATCGTGTTCTGCAACACCCGCGAAACGGTGCGGCACCTGCACGCGACGCTTCAGGAGCGGCAGTTTTCCGCGGTGGCGCTGTCCGGCGAACTCAGCCAGAACGAGCGGAACTCGGCGCTCCAGGCGCTGCGCGACGGTCGGGCGCGGGTGTGCGTCGCCACCGATGTCGCGGCGCGCGGCATCGATCTGCCTAGCCTCGGCCTCGTCATCCACGCCGATCTGCCGAACGACGCCGAGAGCCTCCAGCATCGCAGCGGCCGCACCGGGCGGGCCGGGCGCAAGGGGGTGAGCGTGCTGCTGGTGCCGCCGTTCCGCCGGCGCCGCACGGAGGACCTGCTGCGGAGCCTGGGGGTGACGCCGGCCTGGTCGGGCCCGCCGACGGCCGATGATATCCGCAAGCTCGACCACGAGCGCATGCTGCGCGACCCTCTTCTAACCGACGAGCCGAGCGAGGAGGAGGCCGCCGTCGCCCGTACGCTGCTGGCGGAGCACCCGGCCGAGAATCTGGTGGCGGCGCTGGTGCGCCTTTATCGCGCCGGCCTGCCCTCGCCGGAGGAGGTTGCCGACCCCGGCGAACCGCGCGGCGTGCGCGACCGCACCACCCAGCGCGGGTTCGGCGGACCGCCGGGCGCTGGCGGCGGTGCCTGGTTCCGGCTCAATATCGGCCGCCGCAACAAGGCCGACCCGCGCTGGCTGCTGCCGCTGATCTGCCGGCGCGGGAACGTGACGCGCGAGGACATCGGCGCCATCCGCATCTTCGACGAGGAGAGCGTATTCGAGGTCAGCGCCGCCGCGCTCGACCGTTTCAGCGCGGCCGTGCACAAGCAGGACGGCGCCGAAGTGACCATCGAACCGCTCCCCGGCGGCCCTCCGGCGAGCCGCCCCGAGCGCCCGGGCCGTGCCGTGACGCCGCGCTGGAAGACGCCGCAGGACAAGCCGGCCCGGGGCAAATCATTCCGCGACAAGCCCGCGCAGGGCAGGCCCCCCCAGGACGCTCCGCGCGAGCCGAGGCCTCCTGGCCGCGCCCCGGGAGAGCGCCCGCCGGCACGCAGCCGCCCGAACACGTTCGAGGGCAAGCCGGGAAAGAGGCCGCGCCGTCCCTGAACGCGCGGGGCGCGGGCGGATCGGCGCAAGCTCGGCGACCATGCAAGCCCGGGACCTGCTTGGCCCGGGCTTGCATGCGGGCCGTCAGGATCGCGCACGCCGACGGGAACCCGCCCGATTGCACCCAAGGTGCGTCGGCGCTCAGGAGCGCGGCTCGCGCTGCGCCTTCTCGTAGCGCTTGATCACGCGCTCCCGCTTCAAACGCGAGAGCCGCTGGATCCAGAAGATGCCGTCCAGTTGGTCGATCTCGTGCTGGTGGCAGACGGCGCGCAGCCCCTCGGCCTCCTCGACGTGTTCGGCACCCGCCAGGTCCTGGTACTGGACGCGGACCCGCGCGTGACGCTCGACCTCCTCCGCGACGCCGGGCATGGACACGCTGCCTTCCTGGTGCCGGATCCGCTCCGGGGACGCCCAAGCGATTGTCGGATTGACGTAGGCACGCGCGCCCTCCTCGGCCGAGAGATCGAGCACGACCACGCGCCGTGCAATCCCGATGTGCGGCGCCGTGATCCCGATGCCCGGCGCGGCGCGCATGGTGTCGAGCAGATCTGCGACGAGCGCGCCGAGCGCATCATCGAAGAGGGACACCGGCGCGGCGACGCCGCGCAGCCGGGCGTCGGGGAATTTGATGATCTGCCGAACCGTCACGACCGGTTGCCTCGCGATGCCGCGTTCACGCGATCCATCTGGAACACGCGCCGATCAGCTTGCATCACACGCTGATCCCGGATCGCTCTCTAGCACGGGATGGCCACCAACCGGGATCGGGAAGCGTTTGGCGCGAACCGGAATCCGCTTCGCGCGAAAACGCTTCAGGCCCGTTCCGCGGCGAAGCTGCGGGCAAGACCGGCGACCACCCCGTCTTTGCCGGCAAGGCCGATGAAGCTCAGCGCCGAGGGCAGGCCCGCCCGCGCTGGCGCGCCGGGGACGGACACGGCGCACAGGTCCATCGGATTGACGAAGTAGGTGTAGGTCCCCATCACCGTGTTGCGTGCGAGCGGCTCCGCCAGCATTTCCTCGATGGTGAAGATGGTCGGGATGGTCGGCACCACGAGCGCGGCATAGCCGTCCAGCGCCAGTTCCGCAGCCCGCTTCAACTCCTTGATCCGATAGACGACTTCGAAGGCATCCTTAGCGGAATACGACAGGCCCGGCTCGATGGCGGCCAGCACGGCAGGGTGGATGCGGTCGCGATCCTGGATGATGACATCGCCATAATCCACGAGGCGCTCGGCCACCAGCGCCGACTGGAACACCAGCCGGCCCGCCTCCTCGAAGGGAGAGAAATCGATTTCCTCCAGCACGAAGCCCAGCGTCCTCAGACGTGCGAGATTGGCGGCGAAGGCGGTCTCGGCCGCATCGTCGCCGAAGAAGCGCATCTGGCTCGCCCGGGGAACGGCAAGGCGCGCGCCGGCGGGATCCTGGATCGTGACCTCGATCGCATCGGCGTCCCGCCGGCTCCAGGCGTCGCCCGGATCGAAGCCGGCGATCGCCCGGAGTATCTCGTTCGCTTCGGTGACGCAGGCGGCGAAGACCGGTACGCAGTCGAGCAGGCGACTGTTGTAGATGACGCCGCGGTTGCTCACGAGCCCGACCGTGGGCTTCACCCCGACGATGCCGTTGCACGCCGCCGGCACGCGTCCCGAGCCGCCGGTGTCGCTGCCCAGCGCGAACGACACGATCCCGCGCGCCACCGCGACGGCGGAACCGGAGCTCGATCCGCCGGGGATGAAGGCGGGATCGAGCGCGTTGCGGCAGAGCGGCTCCGGGGTGCGGGTGCCGTTCAGGCCGGTGGCAAACTGGTCCATGGTGTTCTTGCCGATGAGCACCGCCCCGGCCGCCTCGAGCCGCGTGACCACGAGGGCGCTCTCCCCAGGCATCACCGAGAAGGCCGGGCAGTTGCAGGTGGTCGCCATGCCCGCCACATGCACGTTGTCCTTCACCGAGAAGGTGAGGCCGAGCAGCGGCAGGTCCTCGCCCGCCCGCGCCCGTCCGGCCGCCGCGCGGGCGCTGGCGGCGACGCTCTCGCGCGGGATCAGGGCGGTGAAGATCCCCTCCGCGGCCGCAGCCGCGGCGCGGTCGGCCGCCTTGAGCGCGAGCCCGACCGGGTCCGCCCCCTCCGCGAGGGCGGCGCGCACGTCGGCGAAGCGCGGGCGGATGTCCTGAAAATCATCGCTCGCCAGCCGGAGCGATGCGGAAACGCGGGCCTCAGACATGGGGGGTCCCCTCGAACGCTTTGATGCTCTGCTGCCGGATGAGGTCCAGGCATTCCTTGCGCAGCTCCTGGAAGCGTGCGTCGAGGGTGGTGTCGAGGCTGCGGGGCCGCGGCAGGTCGACCGTGACGTCGCGGATGATCCGCCCCGGCCCGGCGGACATCACCAGCACGCGGTCGGCGAGCAGCACCGCCTCGTCGATGTCATGGGTCACGAACAGGATGGTCGCGCCGACCTGCGACCAGAGCTGCAGGAGGCTCTCCTGCATGATGGAGCGGGTCTGCGCATCGAGCGCGCCGAAGGGCTCGTCCATGAGGAGGATGTTCGGCTTGTTCGCCATCGCCCGGGCGATGGCCACACGCTGCTGCATGCCGCCGGACAGCGTGTGCGGGAGGGCGGAGGCGAAGCGGGTCAGGCCGATCATCTCGATGAGCGTGTCGGCGATGGCGCCAGCCTCTGCGCGCGACTTGCCGGCCATGCGCGGGCCGTGGGCCACGTTGGCCCGCACCGACTTCCAGGGAAACAGGCAGGGCTGCTGGAAGACGACGCCGCGATCCGGCCCCGGCCCCGTCACATCCCGCCCGGCGACGCGCACCTCGCCGGCGAAGGGGTGCTCGAACCCCGCCACGCTATTCAGGATCGTGGACTTCCCGCACCCGGATGGCCCGAGGAGGCAGATGAACTCGCCGCGGCGCACGTCGAACGACACGCGATCCACGGCGGGCACGAACTGCCCGCCGTCGCGCTCGAAGGCGATGGTGACGTCGCGGACCTCGATCTCGATCTCGGCGCGCCGGGCCAGTGGCGCGGGGCCCGGCTGCGCCGGGGCCATCTTGCGGGCGAACTGAAGCAGGCTCATCGCCACCATACCAGACGCTGTGCCAGGGCCGCGAAGCCGCGGTCGGCGACGAAGGAAATCAGGCCGAGCGCCAGCAGCCCGGCAAACACCTGGCCCGTCTGCATGTTCTGCTGGGCGAGCTGGATCCGGTAGAACACGCCGGCGAAGGCACCCGCGAGCTCGGCGGCGACGAGGGTGTAGAAGGAGATGCCCACCGCCGTCCTCAGGCCGACGACGATGAAAGGCAAAGCGCTCAGCAGCACGACCTCGCCGACGAGGCGCCGCCGCGGTGTCCCCAGCATCTGGGCGGCGCGGACCAGGCCCTGGTCCGCCTTCTGCACGCCGAGATGCGTCGACAGCCAGACGGTGAAGAAGACGCCCCAGACGATGAGGAAGATCTTGCCGCCCTCGCTCAGGCCGAACCACAGGATAACGATGGGCACGAAGGCGATGGGCGGGATCGGCCGCAGAATCTGGAAGATGGGGCCGAACAGGCCGGAAAAGAAGGCCGAGCGCCCGGTGAGAAGGCCGAGGCCGACGCCCAGGGCCGCGCCGACCACGTAGCCGATGGTGACGCGCCTCAGGCTCGCCGAAAGATCCGACACGAACTCACCGCTCGCGATCCATTCCACCGCCGCCCGCGCGACTTCCGTCGGTGGCGGGAACAGGATGGCGTTGACGATCTTCGCCTGCGCCACGAGTTGCCAGACGAGCAGGAACAGCGGGATCGAAAGCAGCCCGACGAGGATGTTGATCCTGCGGCTCAGCGCCGCGTTCCGTCGCCGCCGGGAGGCAGCGGTGGCGATGCGCCTTGCATCGAGCACAGGCACGGGGCCTGAGGTTGGGATGTCGGCCACGGCGCCCGTCCTCAATCGAGCTTGTAGTCGACGCGGGTCGGGTCGAGCTTGCGCAGCGGATCGGGGAAGATCAGCACGGCGAAGTCGGGCACGCCGGTGACGCCCGGAGGATGGTTCTTGGTGTCGAGGCGCCACTGGGCGTGCGTCTTGAGGGCCCGCACCTGTTTAGCGCCGATGGCGACGTGAAACACATAGTCGTTCCACAACGCCTTGAGGTCCTCCGGCTTCATGCCCGCCGCCTGGGCGATGACGCTCACCGCCTCATCCGGATTGGCCTTCATCCAGGCCTCGGATTCGAGCATGGCGGCGAGGAATTTCTCGATGATCTGCGGATGGGCCTTCAGGTAGTCCTGCATGACGACGATGTTGAAGGTCTCGGAGTAGACGCCTTTGGTGTCGAGCACCTGGACATCGGCGCCCAGCGCCTTGCGGGCGTTGGAAATGTGCGGCTCCCAGGTGTTGAAGCCGTCGATGCTGCCGGCGGCGAGGGCGGGCAGCATTTCCTGCGGCTTGAGGTTGACGAGCGTGACGTCCCTGGTGGTGAGGCCCGCCGTCTTGAGGAGCTCGGTGGTGTAGACTTCGCTTCCGGTGCCCGCCGTGAAGGCGATCTTCTTCCCCTTCAGGTCGGCCGCCGACTTGATGCCGGCGCCGGCGCGGGCCAGCGTCTTGACGTCCGAATATTCCATGCCCGCGACGAAGGCGATCGGCTGACCGGCCATGGCTGCCGCCGTGACCGGGGCCTCGGCGGTGGTCGCGATGTCGGCGCCTCCACCGATCACCGTGTCCAGCGCCTGCTTGCCGCTGGTGAAGTTGCTGACCGTCACGTCGAGCCCCGCCTTCTCGAAGAAGCCCTTCGCCTTGGCGATGATGGTGATGCCGGAAATCGGCGACAGGTTCTGCGCGAGCCGCGTCTTGAGAAGCTCCGCCGAAGCGGCGGCGGGGCACATCGCCAGAAGCGCCGCGATCAGGAGGGCAGAGCTTTTAAGACGGGGCATGGTCATTCCTGTCCGGTGAGAGGAGGCCGACGTCCGTCCGATGGGACGGCCCTGATGTCGTCAACGGGATGATTGGAGGGCAGCCGGCAGGGACAGGAAAGCAAGTAATTGCCCGTCCCATGCGGCGGCCGGACCGGGCGGCCCCACGCGGCCCCCTGCGCCATGCGGGAGCGGGCTATGTCGCTCCCTGTCCGCCCGGCATCGATCGTGCGGTGGGCAGAACGATCTCGGCCTTCAGGCCGCCCGCGGGATGGTTCGCCAGCGTCAGCTCGCCGCCGTGCGCCTTGACGATGCTGCGGGCGATGGCTAGGCCGAGCCCCATGCCACCGGTCTCGTTGCTGCGCGACGGCTCCAGGCGCACGAAGGGCTTGAAGGCTTCATCGAGCAGATCCTCCGGCAGTCCCGGCCCGGCATCCTCCACCCGGATCGTGACCGTGCCGGGCGACGATCGCAGGGCCGAGACGCGTGCGCTCCGGCCATAGCGGACGATCGGGAAGGGCGACCTCATCGCGCAGATCGACGCGGTCACCCAGGAGAACGCGCTGCGCACGTCGGAAGCCTCCCTCGCCAACATGCGCGCCCAACGGGAGGAAAAGCAGGCGACCCTGGTGCTCAACGAGCAGACGCTCGCGCGCCAGCGGACCATGGTGTCGCAGAAGGCCGTCTCGCAGGCGGATTTCGAGGTCGCCGACGCGGCCGTGAAGGTGACCCGCGCCCAGCTCGCCGCCCTGGAGGCGCAGATCGTCGCGGCGCAGATCGCGGTGGACACCGCCCGGGCCAATCTCGGCTATACCCGCATCACCGCCCCCATCGACGGCACGGTGCTCGCCCTCGTGGCCCAGGAGGGCCAGACGGTGAACGCCTCCCAGTCGGCGCCCACCATCGTCATCCTCGGCCAGCTCGACGTGATGACGGTGCGCGCCGAGATCTCGGAGGCCGACATCGTGAAGGTCGCGCCGGGCATGCCCCTGTGGTTCACCGTGGTGGGCGCGCCGGAGGAGCGGCACGAGGCCAGGCTCGAATTCATCGAACCGGCGCTGGAATCCATCAAGAGCGACAGCAGCTTCGCAACCTCGACGACCTCCTCCTCGTCGGCGTCGAGCTCCACGTCCTCCGCCGTCTATTATATCGGCGTGTTCGACGTGCCGAACCCGAAAGGGCGGCTCAGGACCGACATGACCGCGGAGGTGCACATCGTGCTCGGGCGCGCGGCCGGCGTGCTCACCGTTCCCGCCACGGCACTGGTGCGCGCAGGAAAGGGCTATCACGTCCGCGTCCTCAAGCCCGACGGGACCGTGGAGCGCCGGCGCGTCGAGGTCGGCCTCAACGACAAGGTCACCGCCGAGATCCGCTCGGGCCTTGAGGACGGCGAGAAGGTGGTGACCGGCGAGGCCATGCCAGGTGATCCTGGTGGGCGACGTGTTCGCCCGCGTGGTCGGGGGCGTCGCGCCGCAGCAGTCCGGTTTCGGCTCCAGCCAGAACCTGTCGATCTACCTGCCGTACACCACCGTGCAGATGCGCTTCGTAGGCAGCAGCTCGCTGCGCTCCATCACCGTGAAGGTGGCGGACGACGCGCCCATGGACGTGGCCGAGCAGCAGGTGACGCGCTTCCTCATCCAGCGCCACGGCACGAAGGACTTTTTCATCATCAATACCGACGACATCCGCAACACCATCACCGCCACCACCGAGACCATGACGGTGCTGATCGCGGCCATCGCGGTCATTTCCCTCATCGTGGGCGGGATCGGGGTGATGAACATCATGCTGGTGTCGGTGTCCGAGCGGGTGGGGGAGATCGGCGTACGCATGGCGGTGGGGGCGCGGCGCAGCGATATCCTCAACCAGTTCCTGATCGAGGCGGCGCTCGTATGCCTCGTCGGCGGGGTGGCGGGCATCGCCCTCGCCTTCGGGGTGGCCTTCGCCTATGCGGGGTCGAACTTCACGCTCGTCTATTCGGCGACCTCGATCGTCGCGGCGGTGCTCTGCTCGAGCCGGATCGGCGTCGGGTTCGGCTACCTGCCGGCGCGCAACGCCTCGCGGCTCGATCCGGTGACGGCCCTGGCGCGGGACTGAAGCGCCCGCCTGCCGCCGGCGCATGGGGCGGGGGAGGCGGCAACTGCTGCGCCCTCCGCCGCGCGTCTGTCCGTGCCGGCCTACGCGCGTCGCCGGCGGGCAACCAGGTGGCCTTAGTCTCGCCGAACACCTTCACGCTCTGGACCACCTACGACCTGATCAAGGGCGGCCTGATCAAGGCCTTGCCCGGCCAGCTCCTCGTCGGCGGCGGCATCACCTATGCCGACACCTATTTCACCGATAGCGCCAACACGGCGATCATCCCGAACACCTTTTCGCTGGATGCGCTGGTATCCTACAAGCACGACAACTACCGCGTCGCGCTCAACGGCTACAACCTGACCGACGCGCTCAACTACAGCTCCGGCTTCGGCAACCGCGCCATTCCGGCGCCGGGCCGCACCTTCACGCTGACCGTCGGCGCCACCTTCTGAAGCGTCTCGCGCCTTTGCCGGCTGTGCCGGCGGTGCCCATGGAACGGATGTCGCATGCTCGTTGAAATTCCGAACTTGCTGAGCGACGCGGAGGTCGCGCGTTGCCGCCGCGTACTGGAATCATCATCCTAGGTCGACGGGCGGGTGACCGCCGGCGAGCAGGCCGCGCAATCGAAGTTCAACCTCCAGATCCCGGTGGATTCGCCGGAAGCGCCGGAACTCGGCGACATCATCCTGCACGCGCTCGGCCGCAATCCCACCTTCAACTCGGCGGCCATGTCGCTCCACGTCCTTCCGCCCCTGTTCAACCGCTACGACGCGGGGATGAAGTTCGGCGCGCACGTGGACGGCGCCATCCGCGCCATTCCCCGCGCCGGCCGGCGGATGTGCGGAGATGTGACGGCGGCACCGGCCGATGATTCCGGCCTCAGCCGGATTGCAATTCACCAAGGATCCATCCCTTGAACAGGTCCGCGCTGTCCCTGCCGATGCCCCGATCGGGAAAGACAAGGTAATAGGCTTCGTGGGTCTCGATGCGCGTGGAAAACGGCATGATGAGCCGCCCGCTCTTCAGTTCGTCCTCGATCAGGATTTCCGGCAGAAGAGCGCTGCCGAGGCCGGCGATGACGGCCTGGATGACCATGTAGAAGTGCTCGAAGCGCGGCCCCGCCCAGGGGTTCGCATTGGAAATTCCGGCCTGCTCGAACCAGTCGCGCCAGATGTTCGGCCGCTTCGATTGCTGGAGCAGGATGCCGCTGGCGACATCGGATGGAGATGTGAGCTTCCGGCCCTTGGGGCGATAGCCAGGGGCCGCCACCAGAACCAGGTCCTCCTTTGAAATCCGCAGGGATTTTATCCCCTTCCAATTGCCATCCCCGTAGTAAACTCCGAGGTCGAACTGGTCGTTATACAGATCAGCCTCGCCGGAGCGCGTCACCAGGTTCAGAAGAACGTTCGGGTGAAGCTTGTGAAACCGGCCCAGGCGCGGGATCAGCCATTTGGTGCCGAACGCGGCGAGCGTCGCCACGTTGAGGACGCCGCCCGCCTGCTCGGTCAGCATCTTGAGGGTCGCCGCCTGCAGCCCCTCCAGCGGCTGGCGGATGTCCGCCAGGTAGGCGCTTCCCGCCGGGGTGAGGACGAGGCGCTGCTGGATGCGGCGGAAGAGCGGCACGCCGAGGAAGTCTTCGAGGGTGCGGATCTGCCGGCTCACCGCGCTTTGCGTGAGGTGCATCTCCTCCGCCGCCCGGGTGAAGCTCAGATGCCGCGCCGCAGCTTCGAACGTGCGCAGCGCAGCAATGGAAGGCAGGTGCCAGCTCATGCGAACCTCATGAAATTAAGTCATGATCTCACGACATTCTATCGTTTGTCACGCGCGCCCCGGCGCCCTATGGATCGCTTCGGGACTACCGTGAAAGCCATGGCGACCGCTGGATAATCAAAGAAGCGCTCGGCTCTCGCGGATGGAAGCGACACAAGGCGGCAGCGAGACATCATGATGCCAGATCATGAGCCGTCCGGTGCCGACGAGGGCGTTGAACGTGGCTGAAGTCGAGATCCTTGAAACCGACGTTCTCGTCGTCGGCGGTGGCATTGCCGGTCACCGCGCCGCGATCGCCGCGCATGACGCTGGCGCATCCGTGCTCATGGTCTATCTGGCCCGCGGCGCCTCCCCTTACGTGATCGGCTGCAACGCCCCCATCGGCCACGCCGACAGCCGCGACAATCCCGCCGCCTATTTCGACGACATGGTTCGCGGCGGGTACGGGCTCAATGACCGCCGCCTGGTGGAGGCGCTGTGCCGCAACATGGGCGAGGCGTATTGGGAGCTGGCGCAGCTTGGGGTTCCGTTTGCCGCCGAGGGCGCCCGCGTGCGGCAGCGCCGCCTCTCGGGCAATTCGTTTCCGCGGTCGGTCTTCGTGCCGGAAGGCGTCGGCCTCGCGATCCTCAATTCCCTCGCCGGGCGGGTGCGCGCCCTGGGCATCCGGCTCCTGGCCGGGTGGAAGGCCGTGACGCTGCTGGAGGACGACAGCGAAGTGGTCGGCGCCCTGGCCTGGCGCCGTCACGGGGATCGGCTGGCCTGCATCCGCGCGCGCTCGGTGGTACTCGCCAGCGGCGGCATCGGCCGGCTGTACGACGACAGCACCTATCCCGCCGACGTCCTTTCCAATTCATACGGGCTCGGGCTGCGCGCCGGAGCGCGGCTGGTGGACATGGAGTTCGTGCAGTTCGAGCCGGTGGTCACCGTGTGGCCGCCGGAATGCCGGGGCATGGAAATGCCGACCGCCATGCTGGCGGAGGGGGCGCAGCTCATCAACGGCCGGGGAGACCGCTTCATGATGCGGCACAATCCGGGGCCCGCCGAGGTGGGCATCGAGAAGGCGCGGCTGGCCTTGTTCATCCAGAGCGAGATCGACGCCGGGGCCGGCCTGCCCGACGGCTCGGTGGTGTTCGACACCACCCATGTGCCGCACGAGCTGCTGGAAGGCTATGTCTCCCACTGCCGGCGCCTGCGTTCCGCCGGCCTCGAGCCGCGCGACCGGGGGCCGCACGTGCGGCCGGCCGCGCACAGCCAGATGGGCGGCCTGTTCATCGACGCGGACGGATGGACGGGCGTCCCCGGCCTCTATGCCGGGGGCGAGGCGGCCGGCGGCGTCCACGGCGCGAGCCGCATCGCCGGCAACGGGTGCAGCGACACGGTGGTGTTCGGCACCCTCGCGGGGAAGGGGGCGGCCGCCGGCATGCTGGGGATCGGGGGACGCGACTGGCCGCGCATCCTTGCGGATGCGTTGCGCCCCTTCGAAGCCCGCATGGGCGGCAGCAGGGGGCGCCCGTCGTCGGAATTGAAAGACGACCTCCGCCGCATCATGGTGCGTCACGTGGGTCTCTGGCGCGACCGCGCCGGGCTTGAGGCGGGCATCGCGCAGATCCGCGCCATCATGGACGGGCTCGACCGATCCGGCGGCGCCGGGAGCTGGGGCGAGGCGCTGGCATCGTTCGAGGCCCGGGAGGTGGCGTCCGTCGCGCTGGTGATCGCCACCGCCGCGCTGCTGCGAACGGAAAGCAGGGGCGCCCACCAGCGGCGGGACCATCCCGCCCAGGACGACACGAACTGGCTCCGCCACATCGGCTTCGCGCGTGACGGAGCCGGGGATATCACGGCCGGGGATATCGCGGCCGTGGACATTCCCATTCACTGACGCGCCGCCCTATCGCCACCACACTTTTCGCCGGGAACCGAAATGCTTGAGAAGCCGCTGAGCGGAATTAGGGTCTTGGATTTCACGCGGATGTTCGCGGGGCCGTTCTGCACCATGCTGCTGGGCGATCTCGGGGCGGATGTCGTCAAGATCGAGGCACCGGAAGGCGATCCGATCCGTGCTCAGGGCCCGCCCTTTTTCGAAGGGGAGAGCATGAGCTACCTGGCGGTGAACCGGAACAAGCGCTCCATCGTCCTCGACATGAAGCGCGAGGACGACAAGGCCACCGCCCGGGCCCTCGCCCTGAAGGCCGATGTCATCGTCGAGAATTTCCGCCCCGACGTGATGGGCCGGCTGGGGGTGGGCTATGAGAGCGTCTGCGCCGAAAATCCCGGCGTGATCTATGCGGCCATGTCGGGCATGGGGGCCACCGGTCCGCTGCGGGACAAGGGCGCCTTCGACCTCACCATCCAGGCGGAAGGCGGCTACATGAGCCTCACCGGCGAGGCCGAAGGCACGCCGATCAAGCTCGGCACCTCCGCTTTCGACCTGATCTGCGGGCAATATGCCATGGGCGCCATCACCACAGCGCTCTATGCCCGCGAGCGGACCGGGCGCGGCCAGAAGATCGAGACCAGCCTGCTCGAAGGCATGGTGAGCTTTCTGGTCGATGCCGGCGTCGAATATCTCACCATGGGCACGCTTCGGCCCAAATGGGGCTCGGAGCACCCGAACAATGTGCCCTACAAGGCGTTCGCGGCGGCGGATGGCTGGATCGTCGTCGGCGCCGGCGCGCAGCACCTCTACGAAGGCTTCGTCCGGGTGCTGAAGCGCGAGGACCTGGCCGTGGACCCCCGCTTCCGCACCCTGCGCGATCGTGTCACCAACCGCGCCGCGCTCTACCGCATCCTCGACGAGGTCGTGGCGCAGTGGAAGGTGGAGGAGCTGGTAGCCGCCCTGGACGCGGCCGGCGTCCCGTGCGCTCCGGTAAACGACGTCGCCGCGGTGTTCCGCCATCCCCAGGTGATCGAGCGCGGCATGCTGCAGACGGTGCCCCGGGCGGACGGCTCGCAAGTGCCGACCATCGGCCCCGCGGCGAAATTCTCCTCCGTGGACATCACCCAGGACTGGAAGGCGCCGCCGCGCCTCGGCGAGCATGGCGCGGAGGTGCTGCGGGATTGGCTCGCGCGCTGAAGCGTCGTCGCGCGGAGGCAGGACCGGTGTGCGTGAAGAAAACACGTTAAGTCAAAGGCCTGGAGCATTCGCGCGATTCGATGAGACGCGAAAATCTCCAGCCGCCGAGGAGGCAGCGATGATGGGCATGCAATACCAGCCGGCCGACGGAAATCTCGAGGTTGGCGCGTCCGCGACCTTCACCAAGACGGTTTCGGAGTCCGACGTCTACGCCTATGCCGGCATCACCGGGGACTTTTCGCCGAACCACATCGACGAAGTCTATATGAGCGGCGGCAAATTCGGCCGCCGCATCGCCCATGGCACGCTGACCGTCGGCTTCATGTCGGCGGCCTCCGCGCGGCTCTATCTCGGCCGCACGGTATCGTTGGGCTACGACCGCATCCGCTTCGTCGGGCCGGTCTTCTTCGGCGACACCGTCACGACCACCTACACCATCTCCAGGACCGATCCGGACCGGCGCCGGGTCTATGCCGACGTGACCTGCGTCAACCAGCATGGGGCCCTGGTCGCGGCGGCGGTCAACGTACGCGCCTTTGTCGATTGAACACAGCGGCGGACGCATCGGCGGCGGCCCTTGCGGCGCCCAACACGAAATGGACCTGACGATGAATTTCGACCCCACGGAGGAACAGGCGCTGGCGGTGGAGAGCTTCCGCCGTTTCGTCGAGCGCGACATCCAGCCGCTGACCCAGCCCCTGTGCGATGCGCCCTATCCCAAGGAGATCGCGCACGCTTTGCTGAAGAAGGTCATGGAGTTCGGCGTGGGCAACGGCTGGGTGCCGGCGGAGGAGGGCGGCTGCGGCCTCGATTTCCTGTCGAGCGGCCTGCTGTTCGAAACCCTCGCCAGGGTCGCGCCGGACCTCGCCGGCATCGCCTGGGTGACCGAGGGCGCCGCCCTGAAGATCCAGGAGACGGCCTCGCCGGAGCTCAAGGCCCGCTACCTTCCCGGGCTTGTCGCCGGGGACCTCATCGGCTGCTCCGCCATCAGCGAGCCGGGGGTCGGCTCCAACGTGCGCGAGCTGCGCACCAAGGCGGTGCGGGAGGGACGCCACTTTCGCCTCAACGGCGAGAAGATGTGGACCTCCAACGCCACCATCGCCGACATCGTCACCGTGCTCGCGCGCACCGGCGAGGACGACTTCACCATGTTCCTGCTCGATCGCAGGGAACACGACTTCAAGACCTACGAGATCTCCAAGCTCGGCCTCAACGGGTGGCCGCTCTGCCAGGTGGTGCTCGAGGACGTGATGGTGAGCGAGGAGAATGTCCTCGGCACGGTCGGCCGGGGCCTGAAGGAGGTGATGAAGGGGTTCGAGCGGTCGCGCTGCTTCGTCTCCGTGCTGGCCCTCGGGATCGGGCAGGCGGCGTTCGACGCCGCCCGGACCTATGCGCTGGAGCGGCACCAGTTCGGCAAGCCCATCGCCGGGCATCAGCTCGTCCAGAGCCTGCTGGCGCAGATGGCGACCGACCTCGACGCCTCCCGGCTCCTCGTCCATCGCGCCCTCTGGCTGATGGCCGCGGGGCGCCGGTGCGAAATGGAGGCGGCGATGGCGAAGTCGTTCACCACCGAGGCCGTGCAGCGGGTCGCCTCCAACGCACTGCAGATCCATGGCGCCTTCGGCGTGACCAGGGAATTCCCGGTGGAACGCCATTTCCGCAATGCGCGGATGCTGACGATCCCGGACGGGACGACGCAGATCAACCACCTTATCATCGGCAAGAACATCACGAACATCAGCGCATTCGCCTGACGCGGGGCCGACAGGCGGCCGCCGCCAGAGGCGGCGGGGGCTGATGCAGGAGGAGATGAGGGATGAACGAAGTCAAAGCCGGCGCGACGTTCCACGCGGCATCCGCGGGAGAGGCGAAGACCGGCGCGCAGATCCTGGTGGAGAGCCTTCTCACCCACGGCACGACGCGCGCCTTCTGCGTGCCCGGCGAGAGCTATCTCGCCGTGCTCGACGCCCTGGGCGACGTGCGTGACGAGCTGGAGCTCGTGGTCTGCCGCCACGAGGCGGGGGCCGCGAACATGGCCGAAGCCCATGGCAAGCTCACGGGCGAGCCGGGCATCTGCTTCGTCACCCGCGGGCCGGGCGCCACCCACGCCAGCACCGGCGTGCATACGGCGTTCCAGGATTCGACGCCGATGATCCTCTTCGTCGGCCAGGTGGCGCGCGGCCATTCCGGCCGCGAAGCCTTCCAGGAGATCGACTACCGCGCCATGTTCGGCACCCTCGCCAAGTGGGTGGTGCAGATCGAGGACCCCGCGCGGGTTCCCGAACTCGTCGCCCGCGCCTTCCAGACGGCGACCTCGGGACGTCCCGGCCCGGTGGTCGTCGCCCTGCCGGAGGACATGCTCACCCAGGCGGCGGTGGCGCCGGCTATCGCCCGCTACAGCCGGGTGGAGGCCGCCCCGCCGGCGGCGGCGATGAACGGGCTCGCCCGCCTCCTGGCCGCCGCCGAACGCCCGCTGCTCATGCTCGGCGGCGGCGGATGGACCGAGGATGCGAGCGAGGACGTCCGCGCCTTCGCCGAGGCGTTCGGGCTTCCGGTCACGGTGTCCTTCCGCAGCCAGCGCTTGTTCGACAACCGCCACCCGCTCTATGCGGGAGACGTGGGTGTCGGGATCAATCCCGCCCTCGCCGCGCGGGTGAAGGCGGCGGACCTGCTGCTGGTGGCCGGTGCGCGCCTGGGCGAGGCCACGACCGGCGGCTACACGCTGGTGCAGCCCCCGCGCCCGACCCAGCGGCTGGTGCACGTGCATCCGGGCGCCGAGGAGCTCGGCAGCGTCTATCAGGCCGACCTCATGATCAATTCCGGCATGATCTCCATCGCCGGAGCGCTCCGGCAGCTGGTGCCGCCGGCAGCCTGCGGCTGGACCGCCTGGGCCGAGGCGGCCCGCGCCGACTATCTGGCCTGGCTCACGCCGCCGGTCCGCACGCCCGAACTGCCCGGCGTGGACATGGGGCAGGTGATGGCGCACATCCGCGCGCGGCTGCCCGAGGGAGCGACCCTCTGCAACGGGGCGGGCAACTACGCCACCTGGGTGCAGCGCTTCTATCCCTTTCCCGACTTCCTCTCCCAGCTCGCGCCGACGAGCGGCGCCATGGGCTACGGCCTGCCCGCCGCGATCGCCGCGGCGCTTCAGTACCCGGGCCGCAGGGTGATCGCGTTCGGCGGCGACGGCTGCTTCCTGATGAGCGCGCACGAGCTCGCCACCGCCGCGCGGTACGGCCTGCCCATCATCTCCATCGTGGTCAACAACGGCGCCTACGGCACCATCCGCATGCACCAGGAGATGCGCTATCCCGGCCGCGTGCACGGCACCGACCTCGCCAACCCCGACTTCGTCGCCCTGGGCCGCGCCTATGGCGCGACGGCGGAGCGGGTGGAGCGCACCGAAGATTTCGCCGCCGCCTTCGAGCGGGCGCTCGCCTGCGAGGGGCCTTCGCTGATCGAGGTGGTCACCGACATCGCCGCGATCACCCCGCAGAAGTCCCTCGACGCCCTGCGCGGAACCAAGACGGAGCCACGCCCCTGAGCGGCGAAGGCGACGATCAAGCATAAGAACACAAGGAGGAAACCATGCCCAAGACCCAACCCCATGCGTCGCCGGGAGCTTCCGGCGGGCCGTCCCGACGCGCCGTCCTGACCGGCCTCGGCGCCATGGCCGCGGCGGGGCTGCCGCTGGCCACCTGGCCGGCCGCGGCGGACGTGGCGGCGGATCTGGCGGCGGCCCGCAAGGAGGGCACGCTGGTGGTCTGGCACAGCGACCAGGAAGCGGACGTGGTGAACTTCCTGAAGGTGTTCACCGAGCGCACCGGCATCCCCGCGGTCCAGCAGAGGATCCTGCCCGGCGTCGCGATGCCCAAGCTCCAGGCGGAAATGCGCGCCGGATCGACCGACGTCGACATCTACATGAACGCCGACCCCGGCCTCATGGACCTGCTGCGCGAGAAGAACCAGCTTCTGCGCTACGAGACGCCGGAGCTGGCGGCCTACGCGCCCGAGTTCCTCAGCCAGCCGCCGGGCTACTGGACGACCTACTGCGTCAACCTGGGCGCGCTCATGTACGACACCCGCACCGTGTCGCCGGCGGACGCGCCGAAGACCTGGATGGATCTGCTGGACCCGAGCTGGAAAGACCAGATCGGCTTCCAGAATGCCGCCGCCGGCACCCAGTACGGCTGGTGGTACGTGCTGCGCTCGGTGCTGCCGCCCAGCTTCTGGACCGGCCTCGCCGCGCAGAAGCCGCGGGCCTACGCCTCGTCCACGCAGATCCTCTCCTCCCTGCAGAACGGCAGCCTGAAGATCGGCGGCAAGGTCAGCGCCTATCAATATGTGAAGGCCGCGCGCGAGAAGCAGAGCATCGCCGTCGTCTATCCGTCCGAAGGAACGCCGGCGACCAACCACGTGGCCGGGATCATCGCCGCCACCAAGCGGCCCAATGCGGCAAAGGTGTTCATCGACTTTCTCCTGTCCAAGGACGGCCAGTACGTCTTCAACGACATCCAGGGCTCGCCGTCGGCGCGCAAGGACGTGGTCATCCCCGGGGTCGCCTCCATTTCGGACATCAAGGTTCTCGTTCCGACGAACTTTGAAGACTTCAAGTCGAACGCTCGCCACGCGGAGTTTGTCGCACTATGGAACAAGATCACGGGCTTCTGACCCTCGGCGTGGCGGGGCGGACCCATCGCGCCGCGTCGCTGCGGCCGCCGATGGGGGCGGAGATCGTCATCCTGCTCGGCGCGCTCAGCCCCATCCTGGGGTTTCCCATCTTCCTGATCATCGCCACGGCGTTCAACGTGGGCGATCCGCAGGCGCTGCCCGCCACCGACTACGGCATCGGCAACCTCATCGCCCTGGCGGACCATCTCGACTGGATCGCCAACACCCTCCTTCTCGCCGTGGGCGGGACGGCGATCGCCATCGCCATCGCCATCGCGGCGAGCTGGATTCTCTACCGCACCACCATGCCGGGGCGGCGCGTGTTCGAGATGCTCATCGCCCTGCCCTACCCGCTCGGGCCGCTGCTGGGCGCCCTCGCCTGGAGCGAGCTCGCCTCGCCCCGCAGCGGCCTGATCAACCAGGCTTATTGGTCGCTGGTCGGGGCCGGGGCACCGCTGGTTGACGCCTCCAGCCTCGGCGGCATCATGTTCGTCATGGCCATCTTCGAGGCTCCGGTGGCGGTCTTCATCATCGGCGCGGCGATGCAGCGGATGGATCCCTCCCTCGAGGAATGCTCGTCCACCCTCGGCGCCAGCTCGCTGGGCACCGCGCTGCGCGTGACGCTGCCGCTGATGCTGCCGGCGATCCTCAGCGCCGCCCTGTTCCTGCTGACATCCATGATGGGCGCCTTCGCCATCCCGGCCATCCTCGGCGCGGAATCGCGGCTCTACGTGGTGACGACGGCGATCTACATCCTGTTCCAGGGGTTCCCGCCCAACTACCCGCTGGCGAGCGCGCTGGGGCTCGTGCTCATCGTGGCCACCGCCTCGGCGGTGTGGCTGCACGGCCGGCTGCTGCGCAACCGCTCCTTCGTCGTGGTGTCGGGCAAGAGCTATCGGCCCCGGCTCATCAACATGCGCGGCTGGACGCCGGTGCTGTTCGCCTTCCTCGTGCTCTACGTGGCGGTGGCGCTGGTGCTGCCCCTGTGCGTGCTTTTGTTCGCCGCCCTGCAACGGAGCAACGACTTCTCCCTCGCCGCCGACGCGTTCACCCTGGCCAACTTCAGGTACGTGCTGTGGGACTATCCGACGGCGCGCCTCGCCATCGGCAACAGCCTGCTGCTCGGCCTCGGCACGGGGCTGATCGGCACCCTGCTGACGGCGCTGCTGGCCTGGGTCATCCACCGCTCCCGCGGGCGTGGGCGGATGCTGCTGGAGCAGGTGATCATGCTGCCCCAGTCGGTACCGCACCTCATCTTCGCCTTCGGCTTCATGTGGGCGGTGCTGGTCCTGCCGTTCAAGATCTACGGCACCTTGTGGGCGGTGCTGCTGGCCTATGTGGTGATCTTCCTGCCGCTGGGCTACCGCAGCATGAGCGGGGTGGTGGTGCAGATCGACAAGGCGCTGGAGGAGGCCGGGCGGGTGTTCGGAGCGGGGCGGCTGCGCATCCTCGCCGGCATCACCCTGCCTCTGCTGTCCACCGGCCTCACCGCCACCTTCGCTTTGCTGTTCATGGTGTCGGTGCGCGAGGTGAGCGCCTCCATCTTCCTGTCCAGCGCAGCGAACCCGGTGCTCGGGCCCGCCATCCTCAGCTTCTGGGATTCCGGCGGCCTGCCGCAGGTGAGCGCCCTCGTCATCGTCCAGACGGTGATCCTGCTCACCACCCTGCTGGTCGTGCGCAAGGCCACCGGGGGCGGTGTCGGCGCGTGAATGAAAAAAGGGCCGAAGCGCCCGAGACAAGACAATCTGGAGGGACTATGGACGCTCAGATCAACACCCCCGGTGCCCCGCATTCCTATGCCGCCGATGCGGCGTTTGCCGCCGGGGAGCAGAGGCCGGCGGCCGCGCCCGCGCCGTTCATCGAGGTGCGCGGGCTCGTCGCCGCCTATGAGGGCAAGATCGCGGTGCACGGGGTGTCGCTGTCGGTGCCGGCGGGCGCGCACCTCTCCCTGCTCGGCCCCTCGGGCTGCGGCAAGTCCACCATGCTGCGCTCCATCGCCGGCCTGGAGACGCCGCTCGAAGGCGAGATCATCGTCGACGGGCGGACCGTGTTCTCCTCCGCCCGGCGCATCAACGTGCCGGCGGAGAAGCGGCGGCTCTCCATGGTGTTCCAGTCCTACGCCATCTGGCCGCACATGAGCGTAAAGGAGAACGTGGGCTACGGCCTGCGCCTGCAGGGCGTGCGCGGTCAGGAGCTGCACAGCCGGGTCCTCGCCGCGCTCGACATGGTGGGCATGGCCGCCTACATCGACCGGCCGGCGACCGACCTCAGCGGCGGCCAGCAGCAACGGGTCGCCCTCGCCCGCGCCTATGCCTTCTCGCCGAAGGCGGTGCTGCTGGACGAGCCGCTGTCCAACCTCGACGCCCGGCTGCGCGCCCGCATGCGCACCGAGCTCAAGGACCTGCAGAACCGCCTCGGCCTCACCACCATCTACGTGACGCATGACCAGGAAGAGGCCATGGCCATGTCCGACCAGATCATCATCATGCGCGAAGGGCGGATCGAGCAGGCCGGACGGCCGCTCGACATCTACGACACCCCACGCAGCCGCTTCGTCGCCGATTTCGTCGGCGCGGCGAACATTCTGGAAGCCGAGGTCACGGGCCGCGACGGCTCCGGGCATATCCTGGCGCAGGTGGGCGGCGCGCACATGCGGTGCGCGCCGCGCGAGAACCTGCCGAAGGTCACCACCGGCGGCCGCCAGCTCATCGCCGTCCGCACCGTCTACCCGCAGATTTCCACGCCGGCCGCGACCCCTGGCGAGAGCCACCTTCCGGAGAATACCTGGCCGGCGCGGATCGAGCGGCGCGAGATCCTCGGCGACGTCATCGTCTATACCGTGGGCTGGCCCGGCGGCTCGATCAGGGCCCATGCCTTCCCCTCCCACTTGCTCGAGGAGGGCCGGCCGGTCACTCTGCACATCCCGCCGGAACGCGCGATCCTCGTGGCGGCGGACGAGTGAGCGCCGAGCCATGGACCAGGTGGAATGCATCGTCGTCGGGGCCGGGGTCGTCGGCCTCGCGGTGGCCCGCGCGCTGGCGCTGTCGGGGCGGGAGGTGGTGGTTCTGGAGGCGGCGGAGGCCATCGGAACCGGCATCTCCTCGCGCAATTCCGAGGTGATCCATGCCGGCATCTATTACGAGCCAGGAAGCCTCAAGGCCGAATTGTGCGTGAAGGGCCGCGACGCCCTTTATGCGTTCTGCGCCAGCCACGGCGTCGGCCACGCCCGGCTCGGCAAGCTGATCGTCGCCGCCAGCGCGGAGGAGGTGGGCTACCTTGAGAGGCTGGCGGAGCGCGGGGCGGCGAACGGAGTGGATGACCTGCGGCTGCTGGATGCGGGCGAGGCGCGCCGGCTCGAACCGGCGCTCGGCGTGCACGCGGCCCTGCTCTCGCCGTCCACCGGCATCGTCGATACCCATGGGCTGATGCTCGCGATCCAGGGAGACATGGAGGCCGCCGGCGGAATGCTCGCCCTCCAGGCGCCCTTCGAGGCGGCGGAGCCCGGGACGGGCGGCCTGGTTGTGCGCACCGGCGGCGCCAGCCCCATGATGCTCGGCTGCCGCCTGCTGGTGAACAGCGCCGGCCTCGACGCGCCCGGCGTCGCCAGCCGCATCTCAGGCATGCCCGAAGCGCGCGTGCCGGCCCAGGCCATGGCCAAGGGCAATTATTTCACCTGCGGCCGCAAGGTGCCGTTCCGCCATCTCATCTATCCGGTGCCGGAGCCCGGCGGGCTCGGAACCCACCTGACGCTGGACCTCGGCGGACAGGGGCGCTTCGGGCCGGACGTGGAATGGGTGAGCGAGCGGGACTATCGGGTGGACCCGACCCGCAAGGCCGGCATGCTGGGCTCCATCCGCCGCTACTGGCCGCAGGTGCGGGACGAGGACCTGGAGCCCGGCTATGCCGGGATCAGGCCGAAGATCGAGGTGAGCGGCGGCGCGTCCGCGGACTTCCTGATCCAGGGGCCGGCAATGCACGGCCTGCCGGGGCTGCTGAACCTGTTCGGCATCGAATCGCCCGGTCTCACCAGCGCGCTGGCGATTGCCGGGCGCGTGGTCGAGATGGCTCCCTAACTCCAACGCCCATAAAAAAGCCCCGGCTTCCCGCCGGGGCTTCTTCGTCCTGATCCCGGTGCGGGACGATCTGCGCCTCAGATGGCGCCGTTGATCCACTGCACCAGCTTCGCCTTGGGGGCGGCGCCCACCTGGCGGGAGGCGATCTTGCCGTCCTTGAACAGCAGCAGGGTGGGGATGGACATGATGCCGTACTTGGAAGCGGTCTGCGGATTCTCGTCCACGTTCAGCTTCACGATGCGCACCTTCTCGCCCATCTCGCCGGACACTTCCTCGAGGATCGGGCCCACCATGCGGCAGGGGCCGCACCACTCGGCCCAGAAGTCCACGATCACCGGAGCGCTCGAATTGATCACGTCCTGCTCGAAACTCTGATCCGATACCTTCTCGACCGACATAGCAGACCTCGTAGGGGAGATTTGGGGGAACCACTGAATCTTGGGCCTGAACGTAGGGAGCCCCTCCCCTTCCCGTCAAGGCGCGTCACGCCGAGGTGACCTTCGGGGATGACACGCCGAGCCCGTCCAGCGCGGCGGCGAGCCGCTGTGCATCAAGGGTAAAGACACGCGGGCCGGCTGTGTAAATGAGCCGCGCCTCGAACGGCAGGCCGCCGAACGACGCCGACAGCAGCGCCCCATAGACGGCAAGCTGCGCCACATAGGCCTCGGTCACCTCGCCCGGCTGCTCCGGCGGGGTCCGGTCGGTCTTGAAATCGGCCACGAGGATTCGCCCGCCCTGGACGGCGAGGCGGTCCACCCGTCCGGAAATATGGAACGGATTACCATCCAATGCGGGCAGGCGGCCGACCACCGGCACCTCCGCCCGGCTGCCGGCGCCGAACAGGTCCGCGAGCGGCGCATGGCCCAGCACCCCCAGCGCTTCCTCCAGCACCTCCCGGTGCAGTCCATCGGCGACGCCGTCGGCGGCGTGGCGCAGCAGGCGCAGCCCGGCGGCCTCACGCTCGGCCGCGGGAACGTCCGGCAGGCCGGCCAGCAGGCGATGCACCAGGTCACCGCGCACTAGGGGAGAGAGCCCGGGAAGCCCCCCCGCCACGACCGACGGCGTGCGCAGTGGCGCGGGTCCCGGCGCCTCGGCCCTGGACGGGCGCAGGACGCGCAAGGCGGCCTCGGCGGGCGCAGGATGGGGAAAGGCGGCCACGGGCCCGCCGGCCGCGGCGGGCAGCGGCGCGGCGGGGCCGACGACGGCAAGGCCCGGCCCCTTGCTCCAGCGCAGCACCGTGCCCTCGAAACCGAGGGCGGGGCATTCCTGCGCGTCGTCCTCGAGCGCGGCGCGCACCAGGTCGTACCAGCAGCCCTCCGGGCGGGCGTGGGGCTTGTCCTTGCCCGCTTCGCGGGTCTCGGCGCCGCAGACGATCACCGCATCCTCGGCCCGCGTGAGCGCCACGTAGAGCAGGCGCCGGTGCTCCTCCAGCTCGCGCGCGGCGGCGGCGGCGCGGGCCGCGGCAAGCCGTGCCGGGTCCTCCGCCTTGCGGGGCGCCAGAACCGGCACCTCGCCATCCGGCCCCGGCACGCAGATGAGGCCGCCGGAGGTGCGGGCGCGGGGCATGTCCACCGTGTCGGCGAGGATGACGAGCGGCGCCTCCAGCCCCTTGGCGCCGTGCACGGTCATCACCCGCACCTCGTCGCGCCCGCTCTCCATGTCGCGCTTGGTCTCCGCCCCGCCGCAGCGCAGGAAGGCGAGGAAGCCGGCGAGGCTCGGCGGCTCGCTCGCCTCATAGGCGCGCGCCAGCGCCATGAACTCGTCGAGCACGTCCGCCGCCTCCGGCCCGAGGCGCGCCAGCATGGCCCGCCGCCCGCCGTCGCGGCCGAGCACGCGGGCGTAGAAGTCGAACGGCCGCAGCGCCAGCCCCTGCCGGCGCCATCCCTCCAGCCGGGCCTTCACCGCGACGGCCCGGCCGTCGCCCGCCTCCGCCAGCGCATCGGCGAGGCGGCCGGGGCGGCCGGGGCAGAGCGCCATGAGGTCGTCGTCGGTGAAGCCGAACAGCGGGCTCTTGAGCAGGGCGGCCAGCGCCAGGTCATCGTCGGGGGACACGAGCACGTCGCCCAGCGCCATCAGGTCCAAGGCGGCGATGTGCTCGGCCACCACCAGGCGGTCGGCGCCGGCCACCTGCACCCGCGCATCCTTCAGCTCCTTGAGGGCGCGGATGACCGCCTCGAAGATGCGCCCGCGCCTTCGCACCAGCACCAGCACGTCGCCCGCCTTCATCGGACGGCCCTGGCGCGAGGGGATGGCGAGGCCGGTGGCGATGGCGTCGCGGATGAAGCCGGCGATGCGCGCGGCGAGCCGGCTGACCGGATCGTCCCCCGCCACCTCGTCGAGGGGACGGCGCCAGTTGTCCGGCTGTGGCCTGGGGTCGGGCACGGTGGTGGGCCACACCTCCACCAGCGCCGGGGCATCGGCGCGGATGGCGGCGTGCACCGGGGCGACGGCGTCGAGGGTGAGGCCGGCATGGGCCTCGGCGCGGGCGAAGATGGTGTCCACCGCCTCCAGCACGCCGGGGGCGGAGCGGAAGGAATGGGGCAGCTCCACCCGGCGGAAGGCGCTCTTGCCGGCCTTCTGCTCGAAGGTCGAGCGCATGCCGCCGAAGGCGCGCGGGTCCGCGCCCTGGAAGGAGAAGATGGACTGCTTCTCGTCGCCGACGACGAAGATGGTGCGCTTCACCCCGGGGCGGGCGCCCTCGCCGGAGAAGAAGTCGGTGGCGAGCCCCTCCACCACGCGCCACTGCTCCGGGCTCGTGTCCTGCGCCTCGTCCACCAGGATGTGGTCGATGCCCTGGTCCAGCTTGTACTGGACGAAGGTGGGCTGCGTGCCGAGGAGATGGGCGGCCTTGGTGATGAGGTCGTCGAAATCCAGCAGCCCCCGCGCCGCCTTCTCCGCCTCGTAGCGGCGGCCCGCCTCGGCGGCGAGGGTGAGGGCCGCCTCGGTGCGCTCCAGCGTGCGGGCGGCGCGCAGGTCGTCGTCGAGGGCGGCGAGGCGGTCGCGCTCGGCCCTGAGCGCGTCGGCAAGGACCGGAAGGCGGTCGGCGAGGCCCTTGGTGAGCAGGTTCCTGTCCGAGCGCGGCCCCTCGCTGCCGAAGAAGACGCGGCGGTAGGAGGCGCGGGCCGCGGCCTCCTCCTGCGCCTCGGCGGCAGCCCTGAGGTCGGCGGCGCGCTCCTGGTCCGTCTTCTTGTCCGATTGGGCCATCTCCGCGGCGAAGGCGGGCCATTCGGAGCGCGGCAGCACGTCGCCCGCGAGCATATGGGCCTCGATGTCCGCCGGCCGCGTGCCGGGGGGAAGGCCCAGAGCCCGTGCCGCCGCCGCCCGCCGCGCCCCGGCGGTGCCGCCCAGCGGCAGGATGCGGGCGCGCAGGGCGATGGCCGCGTCCAGCAGGCCGGCGAGGCCCTGGTCGGACAGGTCCTCCGTCAGCCGCCCGAGGGCCTCGCCCAGCGGCGACGCCGGATCGGCGGTGGCGTCGATGACGAGGCCGGCGCGGATGCGGGCCATGAGGTCGAGCCGGCCCACCTCGTCCAATTCGCGGAAGCCCGCCGCCGCGTCCGCCTCGAACGGGAAACGGTGCAGGAGGCCGCCGCAAAAGGCATGGATGGTCTGGATCTTGAGGCCGCCCGGCGTCTCCAGGGCGGCGGCGAACAGGCGGCGGGCGCGGGCGCGCAAGGCGGCGTCCGGCGCCTCGCCCACGGTCTCGGCAATGGCGGCGTCGAGTTCCGCATCCGGCAGCCGCACCCAGCGGCCGAGGATGGCGAGCACCCGGTTGGCCATGTTGGCCGCCGCCGCCTTGGTATAGGTCAGGCACAGGATGCGCCCCGGCGGCGTGCCGGCCAGCAGCAGGCGGATGACCCGCCGGGCCAGCACATGGGTCTTGCCCGAGCCGGCATTGGCCGAGACCCAGGCGGAAAATTCCGGATGGGAAGCCTCCGACTGCCGCCGCGTGGCCTCCGCCTTGGGGTCCTGGGCGCGCGCGGTCCCGGTCATTCGCCCTCCTCCCCGCCCAGCGCCCATTCGCGCACGCGGGCGAGATGGTCATAGTCGCCGAAGCGTCCCGACCATTGCGGCGCGGCCAGGGAGCGATAGCCCTGCGCCTCGTTCTCGAACGCCTTCAGCAGGCTCTCCAGGCCGGCGAGCGCGGCGTCGGCGAGGTCCATGGTGGAACGGTCCTTCAGGCGGACGGGCTTTTCCTCGCCGCCGGCCGCCCCGCCCTTCAGCTCCACATAAGCAAGGTCCTCCACGTCCGCCGGCGGCACGCCGGGGAAGGCGCCGCGCCGGGCCATGGCGGCTTCCAGCGGCAGCTGGGGCGAGAGGGAGGCGGCCTGCCGGGCGGTGGGCGCCGTGCCGGTCTTGTAGTCGAGGATGTTGAGGCGCCCGTCCTGGCGGACCTCGATGCGGTCCGCCCGGCCGGTGAGGAGGAAAGTGGCGCCGCCGAGGGGAATCTCCAGCCGCCCTCCGGCCTCCGCCACCACCCGGTCGAGCCCGATGCGGCGCGTCTGCTCGAAGGCGACGAGGAAGGCCGCCGCCCGCTCGAACCGCACCCACCACAAGGCATGCTCGGCCGGAAAGGCGGCCAGCGGCGCGAAGGCGCGCCGGCCCTCCTCCAGCAGCCGGTCCAGCGCGTCCGGCGGCAGCGCCTGCGGAAAGGCGGTGGTGAAGCGGCCGATGGCCTCGTGCAGGGCCGATCCCCGCTCCGCCCCGCCCGGCGCGGCGTCCAAAGGTTCCAGCGGCACGAGGCCAAGCACATGGCGGGCATAGATGGAATAGGGGTCGCGCAGCAGCGTCTCGATCTGCGTCACCGAGAGCCGGCGCGGGCGCAGGGCCAGCGGCGGCGCCGGCGCCGGGCGGGTGGCGCGGGGCACGGCCGGCGCGTCGTCGAGCCGACGCGCCGCCTCCACCCAGCGGGCGCCGCGCCCCACGGCGGCCTGCCATGCCTGCGGGCCCGCCACCGTCTTCAGTCGCTGCAGGAAGCGCGAGGGCACGCTCTGGGTGCCGCCGACCTTGGCGGCGAAGGAGAGCACCACCTCCGGCGCGCCCATGGCCTGGGCGAAATCGTGCGCGGCCAGGCCGATGCGCCGCTCCGGCAGGTCGAGCCCCAGCTGCGTGCGCATGGGGCGACTGAGCCAAGGGTCGGTCTCGGCGATGTCCGGCCACGTCCCCTCCACCAGGGCCCCCAGCACCATGCGATCCACCTGGACCAGGCGCGCCTCCAGCGGCCCGAGGATGCGGATGCGCGCATGCGGCTCGGCGGAGGGACGCACCATGGCGTCGGCGAACAGGGCGCCGGCGGCGTCCGCATAGTCCGGCAGGTCGAGGCCGGGGCCATCCCCGGCCGCGTCCGCCAGCGTCTCGAAGGTGCGGGCGAGCGCCGCCTCGGCCGCATCGTCGGCCTCGGGATCCAGCGGCCCGGCGATGGCTTCGAAGGCACCGCGATGGGCGGCGACGAGGTCCGCGAGGGGCGCCGCCGCGCGCCGCGCGCCGAGCGCGAGCAGCGGGCCGAGGGCACCGTCCAGCCGCTCCACCAGGTCCCGCGCGCGGGCGAGCGCCGCGGCGTCGATGCGCTGGCGCGGATCGCCACCACGGAAGCCGTCGCGATCGAATACCGCGATGGCCTGCCGCAGCCCGTCGATGCCGGCGCGCGGGCGCGGGCCGCGCAGGGCCACCAGTTCCAGCACCGCGACGGCCTCCGCCTTGCGCTCGGGCGCAAGCCCCAGCCCCGCGAGGGGATGGGTGAGCAGCGCGAACAGGGGCACCGGGGCCAGAGCCTCGGCCGTCGCCTGGAGGATCAGCCGCGCCAGCCGACCGGCAGGGCTGTCGGCCAGCGGCGTGCCGGCGGAATCGTCCAGCACCACGCCGAAGCGGGCCATCTCCGCCGCCACCCGCCGCGCAAGGTCGCGGTCCGGAGTGACAAGCGCTGCCGTCTCGCCGGGCCGCTCCAGGCTATCGCGCAGCAGGAAGGCGATGGCGAGGGCCTCGGCGCGCGGGTCGTCGGCCTCCACCACGCTCACCCCGGCCATGGCGCGGGCCAGCGCCTCCGGCGGCAGACGGTCGGACAGGCTCGCCCACAGGTCCGAGGTCTCGGCCTGGCGCAAGCTCTCGCTCATCAGCCGCTCGCGGCCGTGGGGCTCCGGCGCCACGAGGGGGGCCACCTCCTCGCGCTCCACGCCGAGGCGGGGCAGGAGGCGGGCGAGGCCGTATTGCGGGTGGTCCGGCGCGCTGTCGCGATCGTCGGTGATGCGGGCGAAGGAGGCGGCGTCCAGGTCCTGGTCGAGGCCGGGCAGCACCACGGCCCCCTTCGGCAGGCGGGCGATGGCCGCCAGCAGGCGGGCGGTGGCCGGCATGGAGCCGGTGGAGCCCGCCGCGATCACCGGCCCCGCCTCCGGGCCGAGGGCGGCGAGGCGTCGCGCCTCCGCATCCACCAGCGCGTCGCGCCGCGCCGCCGGCTCCACCAGCCCCGCGGCGTCCAGATAGGCGGTGAAGGCCCGCCGGGCGATGCGGACGAAATCCAGCCCCACCTTGAAGTAGCGGTCGAGCTCGTCGGGCACGAGGCCGTCGAGCCGGTCCACCGTCAGGCCGGCGGTGGTGAGGTCGTCGAACAAGGCGCCGAGGGCATCGGCGAGGGCGAAGGTGGCGGCGGTGCCGGCGGCCACCGCCTCCCGCTCCACCGCCCTGGAAAGGGTGTCGCGCCAGTGGCCGACGAGGCGGGCGAGCACGAGGCGGCGATGCACCGGGGCGATGGCATGGGGCGCGGCGAGCACCGGCGCATCCTCGGAGAAGGCGAGCGCATCCTCGTCCACGTCGCCCAGCGGTACGATCTTCGGCAGCAGCAGCGCCGCGCCGCCGGAGGCCTCCAGCAGCGCCTGCGCGAACAGGCGCCCGGCGCGCCGCGTGGGCAGGAACACGGTGGCGCCGGCGAGCGCCAGAGGATCACGGCGCGGGGCGAAGCCCTCCACCAGCGCCCCGTCGAGGAGGGCGCGGGCCAGCGTCGGCAGAAAGGGGGCCGACGGCGGGATGGTGAGCACGCGTGGCAAGATCCCCCTCCCTTCCCTCGTCCGCCGGCCGTCCAGGAGCATGCGCATCCTCCGCCGGCGATCGACACCGGCCGCGCCCGTTCGATGGGCCCGGCCGCGCCCGAAATCTAACGGATTATCCCGGTCCCCGCCCGCTTTCAGTCGCTGGAGCGGTGGATCGCATCCTCGGCGAGGGCGATGGCATCGGGCGTGCCCACATGCATCCAGATCCCGTCGAGGCGCAGGCCGAAGAGGCGGCCGGCCGCAGCCGCGCGGTCGAACACGCGATTGAGGGAGAAGGCGCCCTCCGGCGTGTCGGCGAACAGGCCGGGCTTGAGGATGGAGGCCCCGGCGAAGACGAAGGGCGCCACCAGCCGCTCCCCGCGCCGGCTGAGGCGGCCGAGCGGGTCCATCTGGAAATCGCCCATGCCGTCATAGCCGATGGAATGGGCGGCGGAGGCGACGAGCAGCAGCGCATCCATCCGCTCGGGATCGAAATGATCGATCAGCCGCACCAGGTTCGGCCGCATGCCCTCGATCCAGATGGTGTCTGAATTGATCGCGAGAAAAGGCTCCGGCCCCAGCAAGGGCAGCGCCTTGCGCACGCCGCCTCCGGTTTCCAGCAACACGTCCCGCTCGTCCGACAGCACGATGCGCGGCGGCCCGCGGCGGGCCTTGAGGTGGGCTTCCAGCATGTCGGCATGGTGGTGCAGGTTCACCACCGCCTCCGGGATGCCGGCATCCGCCACGCGGTCGAGCACGTGGTCCACGAGGGCGCGGCCATAGACCTCCACCAGCGGCTTGGGCCGCGTGTCGGTGAGCGGGCGCATGCGCGTGCCGAGCCCCGCCGCCAGCACCATGGCGGTGCGGACCCTGGCGCCATGAACCTGCGCCTTCTTTTCGACCTCGGCCATGCCCGTCTGCGTCACGCGGCGAAATCCTTGGCTGGCAGCACCGATTCGTACCAGGTCCGCAGCGCCCCGAGGTCCTGGTGGCCGAGGCAGCGGGCGAGGTAGCGCCGGATGCGCGGCAGGTGGCGCAGGTAATGCGGCTTGCCGTCCCGTTCGTTGAGGCGGGTGAAGATGCCGAGGATCTTGCTGTTGCGCTGGGCGCCGAGCAGGGCATAGGAGCGCGCGAAGCCCTTGGCGTCGAAGGTCGGGTCCGCTTCGCGCCGGAGCTTCACGTAATGGCCGAAGAGGTTCAGCTCCAGCTCCTGCGGCACGTCCACCCGCGCATCCTGGCCCAGGGAGACGAGATCATAGGCCGCCGGCCCCATGACCGCGTCCTGGAAGTCGATGAGGCCGACCTTGCGCAGGCCCTCCCGCCCCTCCAGCCAGATGAGGTTGGGCGAGTGAAAGTCGCGCAGCACCCAGGTGGGAGGTTCCGCCAGCACAGAATTCAGCGCCCCGCGCCACAAGAGGTGGAACTCCTCCCGGACCACGCCGTCGAGCCTTATGCCGCGCGACGGCAGGTACCAGTCGAGCATCAGGTCGATCTCGGTGAGCATGGCCGCCACGTCGTAGCGCGGCAGCACCCGCTCGACCCGCGGGGCCACATGCAGCGTCTGCGGCAGGTTGCGGGTGTGGAGGGCGGCGAGCACCTCCACCGCCGCCCGATAGCGGTCGGGAACCGGCGCCGGGGGATCGCCCGCCAGCACCCCGCCGCCGCCCAGGTCCTCCAGCACCAGGAGGCCCGCCTCCAGGTCCGCCGAATGGATCAGCGGCGCCGAGAAGCCCTGCGCCAGAAGCGCCCGGTCCATGGCGACGAAGGGCTTCACGTCCTCCGCCAGATGCACCAGCTGGCTGTAGGGCAGGCCGCGCCGGATGGGTGGCCCGTCCGGCTGGCGCGGCGCGTTCATGAGGATGGCGGAGCGGTTGGGCAGGACGAGCCGCGTATAGGAGCGGCTGGAGGCGTCGCCCTGGAGGAAGACGCGGGCCGCCTCGGCGAAGCCGCTGGCCTCGATCAGCCCCTCGGCGAGCTGGAACCGGTCGAGCCGCGCCCCCACCCGCCCGAAGCCGGTGAGGATGGCAATGCGGGCGTCCGGCCCCAGGCCCTTCCCCTCGGGGGTGCCGGCGGCGATGTAGAGCGACACGTCCAGCCGGTCGGGCGGCAGGCGGTCCTCGGCGCGGTCCGCCCACTCCACCAGCACCAGCGCGTTCTCCCGCAGCTCGTCCCAGCCGAGCTCGTCCAGCTCCTCCGGGTCGACGATCCGGTAGAGGTCGGCGTGCACCACCTGGCCGCGCGGGAAGTCGTAGGAAATGAGGATCGGGAAGGTGGGGCTCGGCACGTCCACCGCCGGGCCGTCGGCGAAGGCGCGGATGAGCGCGCGGGCGAACTCCGTCTTGCCGGAGCCCAGATCGCCGGTGAGGGTGATGGTGTCCTTTGGGCCGAACCAGGTGGCGAGCAGCGCGCCGAGGCGCGCCGTGGCGGCAAGGTCGGGCAGGATCACGCGGCAGGCCACGGGCGCACCCGCGAGACGCTCGATGAGCAGGCTCATTCCGCCGCCTCCCGCCGCCCTTCGCCGCTGAGCGGGAAGATGCAGGTGGCGAGCGTCCCCCTGCCCTCGGTGCTTCTGCCCTCGGTGCCGCGCCCGGCGGGCACCACGGTGACCGAGCCGCCGTGCAGCTCCATGAAGGAGCGCGCGATGGCGAGGCCCAGCCCGACGCCGCGATGCCGCGGGCCGGCGCTGCGGCTCTCGAACCGGTCGAACAGGGTGCCCGCCACCTCGGCCGGCACGCCGGGCCCCTCGTCGCGCACCGTGAACACCAGGGCTCCCTCCCGCCGCACCGCGCCGAGGCGCACCGTGCCGCCCGCCGGCGACACGGCGATGGCATTGGACAGGAGGTTGAAGAGGATCTGCCGCACCCGGCGCGCATCGGCCACGAAGCGCCCGGCGTCCGGATCGATGCTGACCGCCAGGTTCAGCCCCGCCTCCACCACCGGATCGCGCACCGCATCCGCCACGGCGAGCACTGTCTCGCGCACGTCCACCTCCGAAAGGTCAAGCTCCATGGCCCCCGCGTCGATGGTGGCGAGGTCGAGGATGTCGTCGATGAGCGCGCGCAGCAGGTCCGAGGACTGGCGCATATGCTCCAGATAGTCCCGCTGGCGGGCGTTGAGCGGGCCGGCGAGGCCCTCGCGCAGCATGTCCGCATAGCCCATCAGCGTGTTGAGGGGCGTGCGCAGGTGGTAGGAGACATGGCCGACGAAGGCGTTCTTCAGCCTGTCCGCCGCCTCCAGCGCCTCGGCCCGCTCCTCCAGCACCCGCTGCACCTTCACGCTGTCGGTCACGTCACGGAAGGTCACCATGGTGCCGCCGTCCGGCAACGGCTGGGCCGCGCCGTCCAGCACCCGCCCGTCGGGGCGGTCGAGGCGCAGCGTCACCGTCTCGCGCGGGCCGATGGAGGTCACCGCCTGGCGGATGCGGGCGAAGGCGGAATTGTCCCCGTGGAGCGGCCGGCACATGGCCGCCACCGCGTCCACGTGCGGCTTGTCCCCCAAAGCGTGGGCATCCAGCGACCAGAGGGAGAGGAAGGCGTGGTTGTAGAGGTTCAGCCGTCCGTCGCTGCCGAACACCGCCACCGCCTCGGCCAGCCCGTCCAGGGTCTCGCCCTGGATGCGGATGAGGCTGTTGTAGCGGCTCTCCAGCGCCACGTGCTCGGAGAGGTCGTCGAACAGGTAGGTGACGCCGCCCTCGGCATTGGGGGTGATGACCACGCGCAGCATCTGCCCGCCGGGCAGGTGCCACCAGTCGTTCACCGGCTCGATGGCGCGGTAGGCCTCGCGCAGCTTGGCGCGCCAGGCGCGGAAGTCCGCCTGCTCGGGCACCTTGCGGCGGGTGCGCAGGTCTTCCAGGATCTCGCCGTCCGCCGGGCGCTGGTCGAGCAGGCTCGGGGACAGGTCGAACAGGCGCTCATAGGCGGCATTGTGGAAGACCAGCCGCTCGTCGGCGCCGAAGATGGCCACCGCCGTGGTGAGCTGGTCGAGGGTGCGGCGATGGGCGGCCACCGCGTGGCCGATCTCGGCGCGGGCCGCCTCCTCCTCGGTGACGTCGATGGCGAGGCCGGCAATGCCGAAATCCCCCGCCACCTCCACCACTTCCATCTGCCGGCGCTGGCCCTTGGTCACCGCGCGCACGCGCTGGTGGAAGGCCCCGCCCGCCTTTTCCGCGCTCGACGCGGCGGCGCGGGTGCGGCCGTCGAAGAGATCAAGCCCCTGGGCGCGGGCGGCCTCGGCGGAGGCGGCACCCACGGCCGCCACGAAGGCCGGATTGACATAGGTCAGGGCGCCATCCGGCCCGCGCAGCCAGGCCGGCGCCGGGGTGGCGTCGAGCACGGCGGCAAGGCCCGCGCCCAGCGTCGGCGCCAACTGCCCAGGCTCCTGTTCTGTCCCCTGCCCCTCGACCGACGTGGGGTGCAGCAGCAGCACGCCGGCGCCGTTGAGGCTGCGTCCTTCCACGCGGAACCGGACGCCGCCGGCCCCGTCGAGCCGCGCGGCATATGCGCCGTCCTCGGCCCGCAGCCGGGCGATGGCCGTCTCGACCTGCGCGTGGGAGGAGCCCAGCGCCTGGCGCAGCTCGGCCTCGGCCCGGCCGTAGACTTCAAGGCCGGCATCGCGCGACGGCCACAGCAGCACGGCCGGCGCATCGGCGCCGAGCAGGGCCTTGAAGGCGTGGGCCTGCGCGCGGGCGCGGGATGCGGCGGCGGCGGCATCGGCCGCCGCGCGCTCCGCGGCTTCGGCCTTCCGGCGCTGCGCGGCGGCGTCCCGATGCCCCCGCAGCGCGGCAAGCCCGGTGACGGCGGCGAGGGTGAGCGCCAGGACGGGCCAGAGGGCACCGGCGGCGGACGCAGCCACGCCCCAGTCGCCGGCGGACGCGGGGGAGGACAGGGCTGTCGCCCCCAGGAGCACGGGCACGGAGAGCACGGGCACGGAGAGCACGGGACCCGAGGGCACGACAGGGAGCACCGGCACGGCCGGCGCGCGGCCGGCGCCTGTGCGACGCGGAAGCGGACGCGCATGACGCGCCCCCTGCGCCGGACCCCGGACGCCGCTCCTCCGGATGCGCTCCGCCATTCGCCCCGGTGTCCTTCCCCTGGCCAGCGGGCGCCGCAGCCTCTCGCCGGCGCCTCGCGAATCATCCGGCAACTCTACCGGACGGTGCGGGACCATTGAAGAGCCGCGGTGTCCCGGCCCACAGGGGCGGCGGGGCGCCCCGGCTCAGGCGAGCAGCTCGCGCAGGGACAAAGCGATGACCAGGGTCGCCGTATCGAGGTCGGAGAGCAGTAGGTTCTCGTCCGCCCGGTGGCCGTTCGCCTCCTCGATGGTGTGGGGGCCGGCGCCGTAGAGCACCACGGGCACGCCCGCCTCGGCATAGAGCCGGGCATCGGTGTAGAGCGGCACGCCGGTCTCCTGCACCTCTTCGCCGGTGACGGCGGAGGCGTTGCGGCAGATGACGGCGGCGAGCGTCTTCGCCCCCTCCCCCGGCACCAGCGGGCGGGCGATGAGGATGCGCCGCACCTCGGCCCGCGCCTTCGGCCGCTCCGCCAGCGCGGCGGCGATCACCTGGCGCACCTCCGCCTCCACCGCTTCCGGGCTCTCGCCGGGCACGATGCGCCGATCGAGGCGGAAGGTGACGCGGTCCGGCACCACATTGGTGTTGATGCCGCCGGAGATGAGGCCGACCGTGAGCTGCGGCGCGCCGATGCCCTTCACCTCCGAGACGCGGTCCTTGAGCGTGTCGCGATAGGCATAGAGCGCGGTGAGCACGTGGGTCGCCGCCTCCAGCGCGTCGATGCCGGTGAAGGGCAGCGCGGCGTGCGCCGACTTGCCGATGACTTCCACCTCCAGGTGCAGGCAGCCATTGTGCGCCACCACCACCGCGTAGGAGAAGCCGGCGGAGACGGCGAGGTCGGGCTTGGTCAGCCCCTGCTCCAGGATCCAGCCCGGGCCCACCTCGCCGCCGATCTCCTCGTCATAGGTGAAGTGCAGCTCTACCGTGCCGTTCAGCTTCAGGCCGGAGCGCTTCAGCGCGTCGAGGGCGAAGGCGTAGGTGGAGAAATCGGACTTGGAGACGGCGACGCCGCGCCCGTACATGCGACCACTCACCACCTCGGCGCCATAAGGGTCTTTCGTCCAGCCCTCGCCGGGGGGCACCACGTCGCCATGGGCGTTGAGGGCGATGACGGGACCGTCGCCGAAGCGGTGGCGGATGATGAGGTTGGTCACCGAGATCATCCCCGCCGCCTTCACCCGGTCGGCCGGCACCGGATGGCGCTCGACCTCGTAGCCGAGCGCCTCCAGCAGCACGGCGGCCCGCTCGGCATGGGGGGCGCAGTCCCCGGGGGGGTTGTCGGAAGGCACCTTCACCAGCTCGGCCAGGAACTGGCGCTGCGCGTCGGCGCGCTCGGCGATCAGGTGGCGGAGGGTGTCGGTGTCGGGGGTGGTCATGGCATGTTCCTTCGGATCAAGGTCTTGCTTATCAGTCTGCACATGGCAGGAAAACGCCGCGCCCGGCACGATGCCCGGCATGGCGCTGGAGGATCGAGCCGGAATGGCCGGGCCTTCAGCCTTCCGGAAGGCCCGGCCCCACTATTTGCCCAGGCCCCAGGCCTTCAGCACCGCCCGGTCCTCCTCCGAGATCTCGGTGATGTTGTTGGGCGGCATGGCGTGAGTGAGGCCGGCCTGGACCAGGATGAGCGGCCGGTTGCGGGCGATGGCCTCCGGCGTGTCCAGCAGCACGCCGCGCGGGGCGATGGTGATGCCCTCGTAGAGCGGTTCGGCGGCGTGGCACATGGAGCAGCGGCCCATGACGATGTTCTGCACCTCGTCCGGCACCACCACCGGCGGCCCGCTTTTGGCGAAGGCGGGCGTGACGAGCGGCGACAGGCCCAGGGCGACGCGGCCAGCCGGGGTCGTGGTGGCGCTGATGAAGATGGCGATCACCACGCACAGGGCTGCCACCAGCCAGCACCAGGCCTTGTCGCCGCGCCCGGAATGCCGCTCGTTGTAGAAATAGCGGATCACCGTTCCAGCCACGAGGGCGAGGGCCACGATCACGAAGGCGTAGGGCGTGGAATAGGTGAGCGGATAGTGGTTGGAGATCATCAGGAAGACGACGGGCAAGGTGAAATAGTTGTTGTGCGACGACCGCAGCTTGGCGGTCTTGCCGTAATAGGGGTCCGGCACCTCGCCCGCCTTCAGCGCCGCCACCACCTTGTGCTGGTTGGGGATGATGACGAAGAAGACGTTGCCGCTCATGATGGTGGCCATGAGCGCGCCGGTATGGATGAAGGCGGCGCGGGCCGAGAACACCTGCTGGAACAGGTAGGCCGCCAGCACCACGCCGACGAAGACGATGGCGCCCACCGCGGTGGGGTTGTTGCCGAGCTTCGAGCGGCAGAGCTGGTCATAGGCGATCCAGCCGGCGGCGAGCCCCCCCATGCCGATGGCGAAGGCGGCGAACGGCTTCAGGTTCATCACCGCCGGGTCGATCAGGTAGATCGACGACTGGTAGTAATAGATCCAGATCAGCAGGAAGAATCCGGTGATCCAGGTGGCGTAGGACTGCCATTTGTGCCAGGCGAGGTCCTCAGGCAGGAAGGCGGGGGCCACCAGGTACTTCTTGACCTGGTAGAAGCCGCCGCCATGGACTTCCCACGCCTCGCCGCCCTTTCCCGGCGGGATATCGGGGCAGGCCTTCAGGCTGGCGTCGAGATGCATGAAATAAAACGACGCGCCGACCCACGCCATGCCGGCGATGATGTGCGTCCAGCGCAGCAGCAGGCTGCCCCATTCGTGCAGGATAGGTTCCATGTCCGTTCAGTTCCCGTATCTGGAAGGCGACGGGGCATTTCCCTTAGGGCACGCGCCGACCGGCCTGCATCGCGAGCTGGTCGGATAACGCGTTCTCTTTCTTATAGGTAGAGGGCGGCGCCATTGGCCCCGCCGTTCCGCTTGCGTATCGTTGAGGATCGCAAGGTCAAGAGGCGCAGCATCGTGCTGGAGAATATGAAGGCGTTCGTCGCCTCGGTGGAGAGCGAGAGCTTCTCCGAGGCCGCCCGGCGGCTGCGCCTGTCGGCCAACGTGGTCAGCCACCGCATCCAGACGCTGGAGAAGCACCTGGGCTGCCGGCTGTTGAACCGCACCACCCGGCGCATGAGCCTCACCGAGCAGGGCCGCGTCTATTACGAGGCGATCACGGAAGCGCTGCGCCTCATCGATGCGGCGGAGAGCAACGTCTCCGAGCTCGGCGCCCTGCCGCGCGGGGCGCTGCGGGTCACCGCCCCGCTGCACCTCGGCCGCCGGCTGGTGGCGCAGGTGGCGGCGCGCTACCAGGAGCAGCACCCCGAGATCGACGTGCGCCTGCGCCTCTCCGAGCACACCCTCGACCTCATCGCCGAATCCATCGACGTGGCGCTGCGCCTCGCCACGTTCGAGGATTCCAGCATGATCATGCGCAAGGTGGCGCAGGTGGAACGCATCCTCTGCGCCTCGCCCGCCTATCTGGAGCGGGCGGGGATGCCGCGCCGCCCGCAGGACCTGCTCTCCCACCACTGCCTGCTCCTGCGTTTCGCCAGCCTTCGGGAACTGCGCTGGATGCTGACCGACGAAGGCCGCGACCTCGCGGTCCCGGTCACCGGCCACCTGGAGGCCGACGATGGAGACGTGCTCACCGTCTGGGCCCTGGAAGGGCGGGGCATCGTGGTGAAACCCCGCTTCGAGGTGGCGGACGCCCTCGCGGACGGCCGCCTCGTGCCGGTGCTCCAGGCGCATCCGCCCAAGCCCGCCACCCTGGCTGTGCTCTACCCCGCCCGCCAGCTGGTGCCGCTGAAGGTGAAGGCCTTCGCCGACATGCTGGTGGACCAGGGCCGCCGCTACATCGCCCAGGAACTGGGAAAGATCGGGGAGCGGCTGTCCGCCTGAGCGAACCGCCGCTCCCGTCCCTTCCCGTACGCCCTGACCGGGCTAGTGCGCCTCGGCCTGCTTGGCCGCGGCGACGATCTCGTCGGTGGAGGCCTGCTTCACGCCGTTGAAGAAGACGTTCATCAGCACCGCCACGATGGCGCACAGGAGGATGCCGCTCTCCAGCAGCGGATGCAGCTCGTGCGGCAGGTTCTTGAAGAAGTTGGGCGAGACCAGCGGGATCATGCCGAAGCCCACCGACACCGCGACGATGAACAGGTTGAAGCGGTTGGTGCGGAAGTCGACGCCGGTGAGGATGCGCGCGCCGGTGGCCGCCACCATGCCGAACATCACCAGGCCCGCGCCGCCCAGCACCACCTGCGGCACCGCCTCCACCAGCGCCGCCATCTTCGGCAGAAGGCCGAGGCCGAGCATGATGAGGCCGCCCGTCACCGTCACCCAGCGCGAGCGCACGCCGGTGATGCCGACGAGGCCGACATTCTGCGAGAAGGAGGTGTAGGGGAAGGTGTTGAAGATGCCGCCGATCAGGGTGCCGACGCCGTCGGCCCGCAGGCCCCTGGTCAGCGCCTTCTGGTCCACCGGCTTGCCGGTGATGTCCGAGAGGGCGAGAAACATGCCGGTGGACTCGATCATCACCACCACCATCACGATGCACATGGTGACGATGGGCACGAGGTGGAACGTGGGCATGCCGAAATGAAAGGGCACGATCACGTCGAACCACGACGCCGCCGCCACCTTGTCGAAGTGCATGAGGCCGAGGGCGCTGGCCAGCACCGCGCCGGCGATGATGCCGAGCAGCACCGCCACGTTGGCGAGGAAGCCCTGGCCCCACCTGATGAGGCCGAGGATCACCAGCAGCACGAACAAGGCGATGCCGAGGCCCTGGAGCTGCCCGTAGTTCGGGTTGGCCACCTGCACCGACTGGCCGTTGATGGTCTGGGTGAAGAACGGCAGGCCGCCGCCCGCCCAGTTGATGCCCACCCGCATCAGCGAGATGCCGATGATGAGGATGATGGTTCCCGTCACCACCGGCGGGAACAGGGGCAGGAGGCGGGAGACGAACGGGGCGACGACGATGCCGAAGATGCCCGCCGCGATCACCGAGCCGTAGATGCCGAGGAGGCCGATCTGCGGGTCCTGTCCCATGGCGACCATGGGACCTACCGAGGCGAAGGTGACACCCATCATCACCGGCAGGCGGATGCCGACGCCGAGGAAGCCCAGGCACTGGGCGAGGGTGGCGAGGCCGCAGGCGAACAGGTCGGCGGAAATCAGGAATGCCACCTGTTCCGGCGGCAGCTTCAGGGCGCGGCCGATGATCAGCGGCACCGCCACCGCGCCCGCATACATAACGAGGACGTGCTGGAGGCCGAGGATGGCGAGTTTTGGTACCGGAAGTATTTCGTCAACGGGATGAACGGCTTCAGACATGGATTTCCCCTGCAAAAGGCGGTCGGGTCTGGGCGGGAGGGCGTTCTGATTATTGGCGCCGCCATCGCATGCGGCACGGTACCGGCCCGGAGCAATTGCCCAACGCAGCGGCATGCCCAATGAAAGATCAAATCGTGCATACTGAAAACGGTTGGTTAATCGGAAGATCTTCCGATTTTTTCGGAAAATGGAGTGGCCCGGCCCGGGTTATGCTGCCATGCAGCGGAGCGTTTGCCCGCCTGGTTCGCGAGGGAAAGATGGGGCGCCTGTCCACGCATGTTCTCGACACCGTCTCGGGCGGCCCGGCGGCGAATGTGGCGGTTGAACTTTACCGCCTGGAACCCGACGGAACGCGCACGCTGGTCACCGAGCGCCGCACCAATGCGGATGGGCGCACCGACGCACCGCTGCTGGCGGGCGCGGATTTCAGGAGCGGCACCTACGAGCTCCTCTTCCATATCGGCGACCATTTCCGCGCCACCGGCGCGCCCATCGCCGATCCCGCCTTCCTCGACGTGGTGCCGCTGCGCTTTTCCCTCGCGGCGGACGGGCACTATCATGTGCCGCTCCTGTGCTCCCCGTGGAGCTACTCCACCTACCGGGGGTCGTAAGCCGTGGCATCTTCCCCCGCCCCCTTCACCGGCGTCACCCGCGATCCGGTCACCGGCAAGCCCTATCCGCGCGACCTGATCGGCTACGGGCAAAATCCGCCCCACCCGCACTGGCCGGGGGAGGCCCGCATCGCGGTGCAGTTCGTGGTGAATTACGAGGAGGGGGGAGAGAACTCCATCCTCCACGGCGACAACGCCTCGGAAGCCTTCCTGTCCGAGATCATCGGCGCCCAGCCCTGGCCCCGCCAGCGGCACATGAACATGGAGTCCATCTACGAATACGGCGCGCGCGCCGGCATCTGGCGGCTCCTGCGCCTGTTCACCGAGCGCTCCGTGCCGGTGACGGTCTATGGCGTCGCCACGGCGCTGGCCCGCAATCCGGATGCCGTCGCCGCCATGCAGGAGGCCGGCTGGGAGCTTGCGAGCCACGGCTACAAATGGCTCGAATACAAGGACTTCACCCGCGAGGACGAGCGCGAGCACATTCTCGAGGCGGTGCGCCTGCACACGCAGGTGACGGGCGAGCGGCCGCTGGGCTTCTACCAGGGCCGGTCCGCCGAGCACACCGTGCCGCTGGTGATGGAGGAAGGCGGCTTCCTCTATGCCGCCGACAGCTACGCCGACGACCTGCCCTACTGGATCTTCGGCCCCAAGGGCCCGCAGCTGGTGGTGCCCTACACGCTGGACGCCAACGACATGCGCTTCTCGGTGGCCGCCGGGTTCGGCTCCGGGACCGAGTTCTACGACTATCTGAAGGACAGCTTCGACTGCCTCTACGCCGAGGGGGAGCGCGCGCCGAAGATGCTCTCCATCGGCCTCCACCCCCGCCTCGCCGGCCGGCCGGGACGGGCGGCGGCGCTCGCCCGCTTCCTCGACTATGTCGCCGGGCATGAGAAGGTGTGGGTGGCGCGGCGCGTCGACATCGCCCGCCACTGGATCGCCCACCACCCGCCCGCGGGCGGCTACCGCCCCACCTACATGCCGCGCGGCCTGTTCGTGGAAAGGTTCGGCGGCGTCTACGAGCATTCCCCCTGGATCGCAGAGACCGCCTACGACCGGGGCCTCACCGCCAGCGAGGACACGGCCGAGGGCCTGAATGCCGCCTTCGCCGCCGTCCTGCGCGAAGCGCCCGTCGAGCGGCAGATGGCGGTCATCCACGCCCATCCGGACCTCGCCGGCAAGCTGGCCCAGGCCAGGCTCCTCACCGCCGATTCCACCGCCGAGCAGGCCTCCGCCGGCCTTGACCGGCTCACCGCCGAGGAGAAGGCGCGCTTCACGGCGCTGAACGACGCCTATACCGCGAAGTTCGGCTTCGTGTTCATCATGGCCATTCGCGGCCGCGCCAAGGCGGAGATCCTGGACGCCTTCGAGCGCCGCCTGCGGAACGACCCGGAAGCCGAGGTCGCCGAAGCCCTCAGCCAGATCGAGCGCATCGCCCTGCTCCGGCTGGCGCAGATGCTCCCGGAGGCCTGACGCCGTGAACAAGGTGTTTCCCGTGCCGCAAGCTGCCCCTGCCCCCACCCTCGCTCCGCTCGACGGCGACCTCATCACCGCCCGGCTGAAGGAGCTCGCCGCCTTCACCGACGTGCCGGGCGAGCTCACCCGCCTCACCCTCACCCCCGCCCACAAGCGCGCCGCCGCCCAGGTCTCCTTCTGGATGCGGGAGGCCGGCCTCACCCAGGTCCACATGGACGCCACCGGCTCCATCGTCGGGCGCTACGCGGCGGACCGGGCCAATGCCAGGACCCTGCTCATCGGCTCGCACATCGACACGGTGCGCAATGCCGGCATCTATGACGGCAATCTCGGGGTGATGACCGCCATCGCCGCCGTGGAGGCGTTGAACGCGCAAGGCCTCCGCCTGCCCTTCGCCATCGAGGTGGCGGCCTTCGCCGACGAGGAGGGCGTGCGCTTCCTGTCCACCCTCACCTCGTCCAAGGCCATGGCCGGGATCTTCGATGCAAAAAGCCTCGAGGATGTGGACGGCCAGGGCATTTCCCGCGCCGAGGCGCTGCGCTCCTTCGGCGCCCCGGCCGACCGCATCGGGGAATGCCGGCGCGATCCCGACGACATGCTGGGCTATGTGGAGGTGCATATCGAGCAGGGGCCGGTGCTGGAAGCCGCCGGCGCGCCGCTCGGCATCGTCACCGGCATCGCCGGCGCCTCGCGCGGGCACGTGCGGGTGCGCGGGGAAGCCGGTCATTCGGGCACCCTGCCCATGGCCATGCGCCACGACGCCCTGGCCGCCGCCGCCGAGATGATCCTCGCGGTGGAGGCGCGCGGCCGGGCGGACGGCGACAGCCTCGTCGCCACCGTGGGCACCCTGATCATCGCCGGCAGCGCGGTGAACGTGGTGCCCGGCGAGGTGCAGTTCTCCCTCGACGTGCGCACCCTTTCCGACGACCTGCGCCTCAGGGCGGTGGCGGACATCCGCGCGGCTGTGGGCGAGATCGCGGCGCGGCGCGGCGTGCGGGCGAGCGTCGACATCGGCCACGAGGTGCCGGCGGCGCCCTGCCACGGGCCGCTGAAGGAGCGCATGGCGCAGGTGGTGGAGAGCCTCGGCCTGCCGGTGGTGCGCCTGCCCTCGGGCGCCGGACACGACGCCATGGTGTTCCGCGGCGTGATGCCCATGGCCATGCTGTTCGTGCGGTCGCAGAACGGCAGCCACAACCCGCGCGAATACGCCGCGCCCGCCGACATCGGCCGCGCTGCGGAGGCGCTGCACGCATTCCTGCTGAAGACCGCCGCGGAGATGTGAGGAAGGCAAGCAAACCTCCCGCTCTCTATTTCGCGCCGTTCATCTCGCGACCCGTGTCACGGATAAAGGCGAAAAGGACGTCGGGACGGCTCCCCCCTTCGCCAGGACGGATATAATAGCCGTCGCAGTGATCATTCCAGACGCGCATCAACTCCGCCGGCGCAAGATCGAGTGCAAGGACGGAATCGAGAAAGCCCGCCACTGCACTGCGCTCGTCTTCGGTCAACCCTTTGAGGGCCTTGCTGACCCAAGCCCATGTGTCCGACGCCCGCTCACGGCTGCCCTACCAGAGGCGGCACAGAAATCGCTTCCACTCATCGGGAACCTCCATTGTTAATCCCCCTTCTGTTGGTATGAATTCTTCGGATACGCCGTAATGACGGTATAGCCGCGCGATGAGCGACGATCCCGAGCGATAAGAACGCCGACGTCATATGTCGGGCTTATGTAAGGATCAGCGTCGGAACGCCTCCTTACCAGTCGGATACCCCAAGCGGGCTTCCATCCATTCTTCATTGGATTCGCCGCTCACGACGCGATCGATTTGATCGGGATGGGTTTCCAGGACGCGATTGACGAAGTTGTTCGCTGATTCCAGGAAATCAAACGTTCCCTGAGCGGCTTTACCCTCACTAAAGATGAAGCCCCGGTAGGTTTGAGCTCCCAGCGTCTCAGACAATTCCGCATCGGTTTTTCCAACATGCGTCCTGATGGCATGTCCGCCGCGAGCCTCCTCCTCCGGCAGGGAGACCCGATAGTGGTCCGCCCCACCCGCCTGGGCGACCTGTGTGCCTCATCCGGCACCGACCCAACGCCGTGATCGTCGCGAGGCTGGTCAGGATTGAACCCCGCCTTGAGCAGGAGCAGCAGGCGCAGGCCACGAACCAGCATCTGCAGGTGCGCAAGGTCCGCCTTCATTTTGAGAAGCAGAGGCTCAACTCTCTGCGGTCGACTGAAATCCCTGGACGGGGGCATGAGGCACTCTCGCTTTCGAAAGCAATCGTGCTTCATTTTGCAGCCATACGGCCGCACGAGGATTTGCGATCACGGACAGTGTGCCTCGCCACATACCCCGGAGCCGGACCCGCGCCTCTTCGGTGCACGGCAAGGGGTTGCATTCCATAAGGAAATGTCCGCCGGGCAGGCCGGTGCGAAAACCACGGCCTGCCGCGGGACAGGGGCATCCGTCTCGACTCCATCCCCACCGCCGGGCAGCCGCGGAGATGCCGGGCCTTCAGCCGTCCGTGCGCCCGCCCAGGATTTCCTCGGCGCTGAACTTGTAAGTGCGGCCGCAGAACTCGCAGGTGACGCTGACCTTGCCGTCGTCCTGGATCATGCCGCGCCGGTCCTCGCCCGAGAAGGCGGCGAGCACGCCCGACACCCGCTCACGCGAGCAGGAGCAGTGCGCCATCATCGCCAGCGGATCGAACACCCGCACCCCGCGCTCGTGGAACAGGCGGAAGAGCAGCCGCTCGCTGGAAAGCTCGCGGTCGATCAGCTCCACGTCCTCCAGCGTGCCCACCAGGGAGCGCGCCTCCACCCAGGCGTCGTCCTCATCCGTGGCGTGGGTCGCCATGCCCTCGGGTGCATCGCCCGGCCCGAGGTCCGCCATGCGGGAGCGGGAGGCATCCTGCGGCAGGAACTGGGCGAGCAGACCGCCCGCGCGCCAGCTGGAGGCGGCGCCGCCGGCCTTCATCTCCTCGCCCACGGCGAGGCGCACGCGGGTCGGGATCTGCTCCGACTGCTGGAAATATTCGTGCGCCGCCGCCTCCAGCCCGGTCCCGTCCAGCGCCACCACCCCCTGGTAGCGGTTGGTGGAAATGCCCTGGTCGATGGTCATGGCGAGGTGCCCACGCCCGAGCAGCGCCGCCGGAGAGGTCTCGTTGCGCCGCTCGGCCTCGGCGAGGCGCTCGGCGTCGAAGCGGGCATAGGCGCGGATCTTGTCGGGGCTGACGAAGTCGGCCACCACCATGTCCACCGGACCGTCGGTCTGCGTCTGCAGGATGAAGCGGCCGTCGAACTTCAGCGACGAGCCGAGCAGCACGGCGAGGGTCACCGCCTCGCCCACCACGCGCTTCACCGACGCCGGGTAATCGTGATGCGCGAGCACGGCGTCAAGGGTCGACCCCAGCCGCACCGTGCGCCCGCGCAGGTCCAGGGCATCCACCTGGAAGGCGGTGACGATGTCGTCCTGCGCCGCCGCCCCGGCCGCCGGCCGCTTCGTGCCGCGGGCTGTCTCGCCGCTCATAGGCTCTCCTCGGAACGATCGGCCGGGCGATCCGCCCGGGCCAAGGTGACAGGAACCGGGGGAGCGGGGCGCATGGGCACCACCTTCCCCCGGGACCTGTCCTGAGGCCACAGACATATACACGGTCCGGCTTGTTTCAACCCGGCCCGCCTTCGCCCGATGCTTCCCGGCGGATGCGACCCGCCGGGACCGCCTCACGCCCCGGCGGCGTTGAAGCACCAGGCGAGGATGCCCTTCTGGGCATGCAGCCGGTTCTCGGCCTCGTCGAACACCACCGATTGCGGCCCGTCCATCACCTCGTCGGTCACCTCCTCGCCCCGGTGGGCGGGAAGGCAGTGCATGAAGATGGCGTCCTTGTCGGCGCGGGCCATGAGGGCGGCGTTCACCTGGTAGGGCTTCAGCAAATTGTGGCGGCGCTCCGCCTCCTTGTCACCCATGGAGACCCAGGTGTCGGTGATGATGCAGTCGACGCCGTCCACCGCCTCCTCCGGGTCGCGCATGAACTTCACCTTCGCCTTGGTGCGCTTGACGAAGTCCTTCAGCGCCTGGCGCGGCGCCAGCTCCTTCGGCGTCGCGACCCGCATGGAGAAATCGAAGCGCTGGGCCGCATGCACCCAGGAGGCGAGCACGTTGTTGGCATCCCCGGTCCAGGCCACGGAGCGGCCCTGGATCGATCCCTTGTGCTCCTCGAAGGTCAGCACGTCCGCCATCACCTGGCAGGGATGGGAGATGCGCGTCAGCCCGTTGATCACCGGCACGGTGGCGTAGTGGGCGAGCTCGGTGAGGTCGTCATGGTCCAGGATGCGGATCATGATGGCATCGACGAAGCGCGAGAGGACACGGGCGGTGTCGGCGATGGTCTCGCCGCGCCCGAGCTGCATCTCCTGGCCGGTGAGCATGATGGTCTCCCCGCCCAGCTGCCGCATGGCGAGGTCGAACGACACGCGGGTGCGCGTGGATGGCTTGTCGAACACCATGGCCAGCGTCTTGCCGGCGAGCGGCCGGTCCACCTCGCCGGCCTTGCGCCGGGCCTTGAGGTCCTTGGAAAAATCCAGAACCCGGCGCAGTTCCTCGGCCGGGATCTCGGACAAATCGAGAAAGTGGCGCACGCCGTTCCCCTTCATTCCGCCGCCCCCTTCACCGGAGCGGCGACGAGGCCCTCCTCGATGCGCCGGCAGGCGGCTTCGATCTTCTCCACGGCGATGCCCACGTCTTCCTCGCTCACGATGAGCGGCGGCAGGAGCCGCACCACGTTGTCGCTGGCTCCGGGCGCGAGCATCCCCTCCTCGCGCAGGGCCGCGATCAGGTCGCCCGCCGGCACGTGGGCCTTGATGCCGAGCAGGAGCCCCTGGCCGCGCACGTCGGCGACCACCGCCGGATGGCGGTCCTTGATCTCGGCGAGGCGCTGGAGAAGGCGGGTGGACACGGCGTTCACATGATCGAGGAAGCCGTCCTCGAGCACGATGTCGAGCACCGCATTGCCCACCGCCATGGCCAGCGGGTTGCCGCCATAGGTGGAGCCGTGGGTGCCAAGCGTCATGCCCTTGGCCGCGTCCTCGGTGGCGAGGCAGGCGCCCATGGGGAAGCCGCCGCCGATGCCCTTGGCCACTGCCATGATGTCCGGCGTGATGCCGACCCATTCGTGGGCGAACAGCTTGCCGGTGCGGCCCACGCCGGACTGCACCTCGTCGAGCACCAGCAGCAGGCCCTTGTCGTCACAGAGCGCGCGCAGGCCCTTGAGGAAGCCGGACGGCGGCACCCGCACGCCGCCTTCGCCCTGCACCGGCTCCACCAGGATGGCGCCGGTCTGCGGCGTGATCGCCGCCTTGACCGCGTCGAGGTCGCCGAACGGCACCTGGTCGAAGCCGGGCATTTCCGGACCGAACCCCTCCAGGTACTTGGCGTTGCCGCCGGCGGCGATGGTCGCCAGCGTGCGGCCGTGGAAGGCGCCCTCGAAGGTGATGATGCGGTTCTTCTCCGGATGGCCGCTCACATACTGGTATTTGCGGGCCATCTTGATGGCGCATTCCAGCGCTTCCGCACCGGAATTGGTGAAGAACATGGTGTCGGCGAACGTGACGGCCTTCAGCCGCTCGGCGAGGCGCTCGCCGCCGGGAATGCGGAACAGGTTCGAGGTGTGCCACAGCTTCTTCGCCTGCTCGGACAGCGCCTCGGCGAGATAGGGGTGGGCATGGCCCAGCACGTTCACGGCGATGCCGCCGGTGAAGTCGAGGAAACGTCGCCCGTCCGTCGTGACGAGCCAGCAGCCCTCTCCCCGCTCGAATTCGAGGTCGATGCGCGCATAGGTCGGCAGAACGGCGGTAATCACGATATTCCTCCTGAAAGGGTATGCCTGCCCTTCGAGGTGACACGGGTTGACGAACGAAACGCGACACCGGCCCCGAATGGGGACCTGCGCCGCAAACTAAAAAAGGCCGCCCAAGCGGGGGCGGCCCGACGCCGGGATTCTAATGATCACGCGCCCGAGGTCAACTGATGCGCCGCTTTCGACCGCGGCATCCGCCCGCGCGCAGCGGCCGACACGGCGGCGTGGTTTTAACGAAGCCTTAAGGAGCTGGGGAAAACGGCCTTGACGCCGTCGGCGACTCTATATTGCGCACCAGCCATATTGTAGGTTCTACCTCGTGAGCCACGACATGTCGTGCTCCAGAGACGTCAGGGACGATTTCCAGGGACTTGAGCCGGGCCCCACCCGCGCGCATGGAGCGTGCGGGAGCGTTGGGGGAGTCCGGCGGCGAGCACCATCCGCGTAGAGCGCGTGCGGAGCCCGGCCCCTTGTATCGCGTTGCTTCGGCATTCGGCACGGCGGGTGCGGCCCGGCGGCTCCGGATCACGCCACGGCGACGGCGAGGCGACCGCCCGGCGCCGGTAGGAAACCGGTGTCGGCGGCATCAGATGCGGCAAATGGAGAAAGAGCGATGAGCTGGAACGACGAGCGCGTCGAACTCTTGAAGAAGCTCTGGAGCGAAGGCCTCTCCGCGAGCCAGATTGCAAGTGAGCTCGGCGAGGTCACCCGCAATGCGGTGATCGGCAAGGTGCACCGGCTCGGCCTGTCCGGACGGGCCAAGACCGCCCCCGCGCCGACCCGCCCCCGCGCCAAGACCGGCCGGCCCGAGGGGCAGGAGGCGCGCCCGCAGCGGCCCGCCACCATCGGCAACACGGCGCTGGCGCAGGACCTGGAGGAGGCACCGGAAGAGGCACCGGCGCCCGCCCCCCAGGTGACGGACAACGTGCTGCCCATGGCGCAGCGCTGCACCATCATGAACCTGACGGAATCCACCTGCCGCTGGCCTCTGGGCGAGCCGGGCACGGACTCGTTCCATTTCTGCGGCGGCAAGAGCAATCCGGGCATGCCCTATTGCGCGGCCCACGCCCGCATCGCCTACCAGCCGGTGCAGGACCGCCGGCGCGACCGGCGCCTCGCTTATCTCTGAGAGGCGGTCGGGAAAGGGTCGAGGCAGGGTCGATACGGGGTCACGGCCATCCCGCCGTCATGGCCGGGCTTGTCCCGGGCATGACGGGCCTGTGGCCAACGGGATCGGGATCGCGGTCCGGATGGTCTCCGGGGGCGTGCCGGGCGCATGCCGCTCGGCAACGAGAGGCGGAAAGTCGCCCGTCAGTCCGCGAGCCCGAGGGTCGGGACGGTGCGGCGCTCCAGAACGTCGCGAATGGCGGCGACCAGATCTTCTTCCTTCACCGCGAACTGGGCCGGGCGGGCGGCGCGGTATTCCGCATTGTCGGCGATGGAGGCCGCGATCTTCGCCCCCTCCACCAGATCCTTGATCTGCACCTCGCCGGCGAGCTTCTCGTTGGACCCCTGGATGATGACCGCCGGCGCCCCGCGCTTGTCGGCGTATTTCATCTGCGCCTTCATGCCGGCGCCGCCGAGATACATCTCGGCCCGGATGCCGTTGGCGCGCAGGTCCGCCACCATCTTCATGTAGTCGGCGATGCGGGCGGGCTCCTTGTCCATGGCCAGCACCACCACCGGACCCAGCTCCGCCTCGGCATCCATCTTGCCGAGGAAGGCCAGCGCAGCCAGCAGGCGCGAGACCCCGATGGAGAAGCCGGTGGCCGGCACCTTCTCGCCGCGGAAGCGGGCCACCAGGCCATCATACCGGCCGCCGCCCGCCACCGAGCCGAAGCGCACCGGGCGGCCGTCCTCATCCTTGATTTCAAACGTCAATTCGGCCTCGTAGACCGGGCCGGTGTAATATTCGAGGCCGCGCACCACGGATGGGTCGATCCTCACCCGGTCTTGGTAGCCGGCAGCCGCGACCAGGGCGGCGATGTCGCGCAGTTCCGCCATGCCTTCGAGGAAGGCGGCGTTGGAGACGAGCGCCGCCGCCAGCTCCACGTCGCCGTCGAGCTCCACCCGCACCCCGTCGGCGTCGGCGGTGAGACCCGCGCCGGTGAGCATGGCCAGCACCACCGCGCTCTGGCGCGGATCCAGCCCCGCCCCCTTGGTGAAATCACCGCTCTCGTCGCGCCGGCCGGCCCCGAGCAGGAGCGCGACGCCCTCCACCCCGAACTTGTCGAACTTGTCGACGGCCCGCAGCACGGTGAGGCGACGGCCGAAATTCTCCTCGCCGCCGAGGCCGATGGCCTCCATCACCCCGTCCAGAACCTTGCGGTTGTTGACGCGGATCACATAGGAGCCGCGCGGCACCCCCACCGCCTCCAGCGTGTCGGCCGCCATCATGCAGATCTCCGCGTCGGCGGCCACCGAAGGGGCGCCCACCGTGTCGGCGTCGAACTGCATGAACTGGCGGAAGCGGCCGGGGCCGGGCTTCTCGTTGCGGAACACGGTGCCCGCCCGATACGAGCGGTAGGGCTTGGGCAAGGCGTCGAAATGCTCGGCGACGTAGCGGGCGAGGGGCGCCGTCAGGTCGTAGCGCAGGGACAGCCACTGCTCGTCGTCGTCCTGGAAGGAGAAGACGCCCTCATTGGGCCGGTCCAGGTCGGGCAGGAACTTGCCCAGCGCATCGGTATATTCGAACGCCGGGGTCTCCAGCGCCTCGAAGCCGTAGAGCTCGTAGACGGCGCGGATCTTCTCCAGCATGGCGCGGGTGGCGGAAAGCTCCGCGCCGGTGCGATCGGCAAGGCCGCGGGGAAGCCGCGCCTTCGGCTTGAAGTCTTTCGCCATGGAAATGTGTGCGCCCGTTTCGGTCTGAAATGGAATGGCGCGTCTTAGAGGACGGGGGCGGCAACGGCAAGGACGAGGGCCGCGGCGGCTGCCCTCTCGGCCCCCCTCGGCCGCCGGGCGGACGAGGAGAAACCTCGGCCGTGCCGGGGGCACCCCGCCCCCGTGACCTCAGCCCTTCACGTAGACCCGGGTGCCCAGCGGCACGCGCTCGTAGAGGTCGATGATGTCCTGGTTGAGCAGGCGGATGCAGCCGGAGGACACCTGCTGGCCGATGCTCCACGGCTCGATGGTGCCGTGGATGCGGAACATGGTGTCGCGGTCCCCGTCATACAGATAGAGGGCGCGCGGGCCGAGCGGGTTGGTCTCGCCGCCCGGCAGGCCGGCGGCGACGGGCCCGTAGCGGGCCGGCTGCAGGCGGACCATGTTGGCGGTGGGCGTCCAGTGGGGCCACTTTTCCTTGCGCTTGATGGTGGCCCAGCCCTTGAAGGAATAGCCCTGCTTGCCGACGCCGACGCCATAGCGGATGGCCTTGCCGTCGCGCCCGATGAGATAGAGGAAGCGCTCGTTGATATCGACGACGATGGTGCCGGGCGCAGTGCCGGACGGCGCCGGGACTTCCTGGCGCAGGAAGCGCGGATCGACCTCCGAGAGGTCCACCTCGTCCACCGGAAAGGGCTCGCCGTCCACCGGGCCGTACATCAAGGCCGCGCGGCCGAGCGGCGCCGGGGGGGCGTTGGTGACGCAGGCCGCGAGCGCCAGCGGCGCGCCGAGGACGAACAGGCGCCGGGCGACGAGGGGGCCGTCAGACGCGGCGGCCGCCCGGGCAGCCTTGTTGAACACGTTGGGAAACAACACCTTCGGGAACATCGGGGCCATGTTCTGTCCACTCGGAACGATACGATTACCGACGCGTATCAACGCCCGGCACGGGGCGACGGTTTCGTCCCGCGGTCTGGCGCATTCAATCGTGATCAGGTGGCGTTAAGGTTAACGTCGCGCCGCCGGTGTCGATCGGAACCTCGGCCGGCAGCGCGACTGCAAGAGCCGTCTACCACCGATGCTGCACTGCGGGGGTGGCCTTTGCGCCACACGGCTCCGCAGATCGACATCGCGAAAATGTGAAAGGAGCGCTCCCGGTCCGCCGCCGATGCGCTTGCCTGCGGCACTCGCGGGGTGACCCGGCTTCCGCGCCGGGATGGGGCGGCATATTGTCATATGCCGCTGGCTGGACCTGGCATCGGCCGGCGGCGCGGCCGGAGCCGGCGCGAGCGCCCGCCTTGCCTGCATCCGCGCCCGAACCTGGAGATCGCCGTGGCTGGATCCGCCGAGTTGCTTCTGTCCGGCCCGCTCCTTGCCGACGGTGCCATCGAGACCCGCCTGATCTACGAGTTCGGCCTGCCGACGCCGGATTTCGCCGCCTTCGTCCATCTCTTCTCCGACACCGGCCGGGCCACGCTCGCCTCGATCTATCGGGGCTACCTGGAGATCGCCGCGGAGAGCGGCCTGCCCATGCAGGTGGGCACGCCGACCTGGCGGGCGCATCCCGATGGCCTGGCGCGGCAGGGCTTTTGCGCGCCGGGCGACCTCGCCCGCGTCAACGCCGCCGCCTTCGAGCTGCTTGCAGGGCTGCGGGCCGAACTGGGCCTCGAAGGGCGCGTGCTCATCGCCGGCGTCATCGGCCCGCGCCGCGACGGCTACGACCCGGCCGGCGCGCCGGATACGGCGGAGGCGGAGGCCTATCACGGGGCGCAGGCGCGCACCCTCGCCGCCCTCGGGGTGGACCTGCTCTATGCGCCGACCTTCGCCAGCGCGCCGGAGCTGGAGGGCGTCGCCCGCGCCTGCGCCGCCACCGCCCTGCCCTACGCCCTCGCCCCGGTGGTGGACGAGGCCGGCCGGATGCCCGACGGGACCGCCCTCGCCGACGCCGTGGCGCGGGTGGATGAAGGGGTGACCCCGCCGCCGCGGCATTTCCTGCTCGGCTGCGTCCATCCCGCGCGGGTGGACCAGGTGGCCGGCGCCGGGGCCCTGCCCGGCCATCACCGCGTCGCCGGGGTGAAGGCCAATGCCGCCGACCTGCCGGCGGAGGAGCTGAACCGGCTCGACCGGCTGGCGGGCGACCCGCCGGAGGCGTTCGCCCGCGCCATGCTGGGCCTGCGGCGGCACGGGCTCACGGTCTTCGGGGGCTGCTGCGGCACCACCGACGCCCATATCCGCGCCCTCGCCCACGGCATGAAGGCCGAGGGCTGGGCCACGGGCGAAGCTCCGGCCTGACCCTGGCGAAATCCCGACGGCGCCGGGATCGGTCTCAGATCCCCTCGCCGAGATTGACGAAATCGGCGATCAGCCGCGCATCCGGCCGATGGGGCGCGAGCGAGGCGCGCGACAGGTGCTCCACCAGGCGGTGCACCTGCGCAGAAATCTCCGGCACCGCGGTCACCTCCCAGAAGGCCGGCCGGGTGAGCGGGCCGAGGGCGTACAGCCAGTCGGACGCCTGGCCGTAGCGGTCGAGCACCGCCGCGCCGCGCGTCTCGAGGCCGAGGCCCAGGTCGTCGGGGACCACCCGGCCGGCCTCCCTGAGCCCGGCAAGCGGCGCCACGGCAAGGCCGGCGAGGTCCGAGCGGGGCCCGGTGCAGTTGACCACCCGTGCCACCTCCAGGCCGAGGGCGCGGGCGCTGCCGCGCCGGCGCACGCTCACCGCCACCCCGCCCGGCACCCGTTCCAGCCCGGCGATGCGCCCGGCGACCACGCTGAGCTGGCCCGACGCGGCGAGCGCGCCGAGACGGTCGGCGAGCCGCGGCGCCATGCGGTGGCGGTGGATGTCCCAATAGGTGCGTCCGTGGCGCAGGAACCGCTCCCGCGCGCGCTGCGGCCAGGCACTCCACACCAGGGCGATGGAGGGGCGCACCGCATCCATCACCCGCTGCCACGGCACCCCTTGCTCCGCCGCCCGCGCCACCGCCGCCCGGATGAGGCGCAGGGCGGCGACGGGATCGGAGGCCTCCGCCGGATCGAGGAACGGCTCGAAGGTGCCGCCCTTGACGTGGGCGTGGGGCAGGAGGCCATGGCGGGAGACCGCGTACAGCGGTCCCTTGTGCCCGTGCCCGGCGAGCCTCAGCGCCACGTCCACCATGGTGAGGCCGGAGCCGATGAGCAGGATGGGCGCGTCCGCGGGGAGCGCGGGGAGATCCTCCCAGCGCCATGGGTCGGGCACGAACAGCGGGCTGTCGTAGATGCCGCCGTCGCGGCAGCGGGGTGGCTTCGGCGGAAGGTTGCCGGTGGCGAGAACCACGTGGCTGCCCTCGATCCGGCGCCCGTCCGCCAGCACCACCGAGGGCACCGGGCGGTCGAGCACCGTCATCACCTCGCCGCGCACCCGGCGCAGCCGGCCGCCGCTGGTGGCCAGGGCATCGTCGAGCCGCGCCGCGAGGTAGGCGCCGAACAGGGCCCGGGGCACGAAGGCCTGGGCGAGATCGCCGCCGGCCTCGGCGAGCGCCTCGGACAGATCGGCGCCGCTGCCGGCGAGCCACTGGGCGAAGGTGGGCTTCAGGCCCACTTCCATGCGCGCCACGGGCACGTTGAGCAGGTGGCAGGGATCGCACGCGCCGTAGGCGAGGCCCGGCCCCGCCACCCGCTCGCGCTCCACCAGCACCACGTCGAACCCCGGCGCGGCGGACGCGGCGAGGGCGAACAGGGTTCCCGAGAAACCGCCGCCCACCACGATGATGGACTTGCGCCCGTCCCACACGTTCAGCATGTCGGGTCCTCCTCGCCGGCCGGGCCTCAGGACGCCGAGGCCCGGCGTTCCTGCGGAACAATGGTGTTGCCGATGATTTCGCCGAACGGCCCGCGATGGTTGGTCACCGCCTTCGGGCTGCGGGTGCCCGGCGCCAGCGGCAGCAGGGGCAGCACGCTCTCGGCGAAGCGGTAGGCCTCCTCCAGATGCGGATAGCCGGACAGCACGAACGTGTCGATGCCGAGGGCCATGTATTCCTTCATGCGCTCCGCCACCGTCTGCGGGTCGCCGACGAGGGCGGTGCCGGCGCCGCCGCGCACCAGGCCGACGCCGGCCCACAGGTTCGGTGCCACCTCCAGCTTGTCGCGGCGCCCGCCGTGCAGGGCGCTCATGCGGCGCTGGCCTTCCGAATCCATGCGCGCGAATACCGTCTGCGCCTCGGCGATGGTGGCGTCGTCGATGTAGCGGATGAGGTCGTCCGCCGCCGCCCAGGCTTCGCGCGCCGTGTCGCGGACGATCACGTGCAGGCGGATGCCGAACGTCACCTCGCGGCCCACCGCGGCGGCACGGGCGCGGATGTCCCTGATCTTCTCCGCCACCTGCGCGGGGGGCTCGCCCCAGGTGAGATACTTCTGTACCTGCCGGGCCGCCACCTCGTGCGCCGGGGCCGAGGAGCCGCCGAAGAACAGCGGCGGGTGGGGCTGCTGCACCGGCGGATAGAGCAGCCTGCCGCCCTCCACCTGCAGGTGCTTGCCGGTGGAGGTAACCTCCTCGCCCTTGAGCAGGCGGGTATAGATGTCGAGGAACTCGCGGGTGATCTCATAGCGCTCGGCATGGTCGGCGAAGAAGCCGTCGCCCTTGTTCTCCACCGGGTCGCCGCCGGTCACCACGTTGATGAGGGCGCGCCCGCCCGAGATCCGGTCCAGCGTCGCCGTCATGCGCGCGGCCACCGCCGGGGAGAGCAGGCCCGGCCGCACCGCCACCAGCAGGCGCAGGCGCTCGGTGAGACCGGCGAGGGCGGAAGCGACGATCCAGCTGTCCTCGCAGGAGCGCCCGGTGGGGATGAGCACGCCGTAATAGCCGAGCTGGTCCGCCGCCTGGGCGACCTGCTTCAGATACGGCAGGCTCACCTCGCGCGCGCCGTGCGACGTGCCGAGATAATGCCCATCGCCATGGGTGGGCAGGAACCACAGCACGTTGGCTTCGCTGGCGGCGGGCAGGGGCGGATTGGCGGCGATCACGGACATGGAGAGGCTCCGGCTCTGGGGATGTCGGCGTGGCGGGAGAAGGCGGCACCGTAGTTAGTCAATAATTTTGATAGAAGTTATTGATTATTTTCCGCCGGCCTGTCTATCCTTTTCTCCGATCCGCCGCCTCCGGAGTGTCCCGGAGGTCTCCCCAGGCCCGCGCGATGCCTCCTGCCGGCACCAGCGATCCGCCCCGCGAAGGCTCCCCGATGAACGCACACGCTTCCCTCACCGCCGCCGTCCGCGCATCCGAGCTGCCGGACGGCGCGCTCGCCTTCCGCGCCGCCATGCGCAAGCTCGCCGGGGCGGTGAGCGTGCTGACCGTCGGCCAGGGCGAGGCGCGCACAGGGCTGACCGCCACCTCGGTCACCTCGCTCTCGGTGGAGCCGCCGACGCTCCTCATCTGCGTGAACCGCGCGGCCTCCTCGGCGGCGCCGCTGCTGAAGGAGCGGGCCTTCGCCATCAACGTGCTGCGGCCGCACCACCGGGATGTCGCCGACCGGTTCGCCGGCAAGGGCGGACTGAAGGGGCCGGAGCGCTACCCGGGCGCGGACTGGACGCGGCTGGAGACCGGCGCGCCGGTGCTGGCCGACGCCCTCGCCGCCTTCGACTGCGAGCTGGAGGACGCCATCGAGCGGCACTCCCACCTGATCATCATCGGCCGGGTGGTGGCCTCCCGCATCACCGAGAGTGCCGAGCCGCTTCTCTACTGGGCCGGCGACTATCGCGGCCTCGCCCTCTGATCCCGCCCGCACTCCCAGCGAAGGACCCGCTTCCCATGTCTTCCGGACTTTCCCGCCGCAGCCTCGCCCGCCGCAGCTTCGCCCTCCTCGCCGCCGGCCTCGCCACGGCCCTTGCCGCCGCTCCGGCGCTGGCCCAGGAGAAGGTGGTGCGCATCGGCTACCAGAAGTACGGCACCCTCATCCTGCTCAAGAACAAGGGCTTGCTGGAGGCGAAGCTGAAGCCGCTCGGCTACACTGTGAAGTGGGCGGAGTTCCCCGCCGGCCCGCAGCTTCTGGAGGCGCTCAATGCCGGCGCCATCGACTTCGGCAATACCGGCGAGGCGCCGCCCATCTTCGCCCAGGCGGCCGGCGCGCCGCTGGTCTATGTGGGCTTTGAACCCGCCGCGCCACAGGGCGAGGCCATCCTCGTGCCCAAGGGCAGCCCGCTGAAGACGGTCGCCGACCTCAAGGGCAAGACGGTGGCCCTCAACAAGGGCTCCAACGTCCACTATCTGCTGGTGAAGGCGCTGGAGAAGGCGGGCGTCGCCTACGCCGACATCAAGCCCGCCTTCCTCACCCCGGCCGATGCCCGCGCCGCCTTCGAGCGCGGCGCGGTGGACGCCTGGGCCATCTGGGATCCCTTCCAGGCGGCGGCGGAGAAGACCATCGAGGCACGCCAGCTGGCGGACGGCACCGGCATCGTCTCCAACTACCAGTTCTATTTCTCCACCAAGGCATTCGTGGACCAGGCGCCGCAGGTGGTGGACGCGGTGCTCGCCGGCGTCGCCGAGGTCGGGGCCTGGGTGAAGGCCAATCCGAAGGCCGCCGCCGCCGAGTTCTCCCCCCTCATCGGCATTCCCGCGCCGATCCTGGAGGTCGCCCTCGGCCGCCAGCAGTATGACGTGAAGCCGCTGACCCCCGACGTCGCGGCCCAGCAGCAGCAGGTGGCGGACGCCTTCGCCGCCCTCGGCCTGATCCCGAAGCCGGTGCGCATCGCCGACGCCCTGCGCGCGCCGAAGTCCTGAGCGCGGTCCGCCATGAGCCCGTCCGCCCCCACTGACGCCATCGCCCTGACGCAGGGCGCCATTCAGCCCCACGCCGTGCCGCAGCTGGCGCTTCAGGATGCCCCACCCGCCGTCCCGGCGCCGGAGCGCCTGAAGGCGGTGGGGCGCGGGCTCCTGAAGGCGCTCATCCCCTGGGCGCTGCCGCTCGGCGTGCTCGCACTGTGGCAGGCCGCGGCAAGCCTCGGCTTCCTGTCCTCGCGGGTGCTGCCGGCGCCGAGCGACGTGGCGCTCGCCTTCTGGCGGACGCTGGGGGACGGCTCGCTGATCGCCAACATCTCGGTCTCCACCGGGCGCGCCCTCACCGGGCTCGCCATCGGCGGCGGCATCGGCTTCGCCCTCGGCGTGCTCAACGCCGTGTGGCGGCCGGCCGAGACCGCCTTCGATTCCACCCTGCAGATGCTGCGCAACGTGCCGCATCTCGCCATCATCCCCCTCGTCATCCTGTGGTTCGGCATCGGCGAGGAGGCGAAGATCTTCCTGGTCGCGGTGGGGGTGGCCTTTCCCATCTACCTCAACACTTTCCACGGCATCCGCACGGTGGACCGCGGGCTCATCGAGATGGCGCGGGTGTACGGGCTGTCCCCGGCCGCACGGTTCGCTCGCATCGTGCTCCCCGGCGCCCTGCCCTCGGTGCTGGTGGGCCTGCGCTACGCCCTCGGCATCATGTGGCTCACCCTGATCGTGGCCGAGACCATCTCCTCCACCGAAGGCATCGGCTACATGACCATGAACGCCCGCGAGTTCCTGCAGACCGACGTGGTGGTGCTGGGCGTGCTCGCCTACGCCCTGCTCGGCAAGCTCGCCGACAGCCTGACGCGGGCCATCGAGCAGCGCGCGCTCGCCTGGCACCCGGCCTACCAGCCCGGCGCGCAAGGCGTAGCCTGATGGAGATCTTCGCCGCCACCGACGCCGATGTGGCCGCCGCCGTGCGCGCCACCGACATCCGCGCCACCTTCGGCGCCCCGCAGCCGCCGGAGGCGGCGGACCCGAGGCCGCAAGGCGAGCGCATCAGCCTGCGCGGCGTGGTGAAGAGCTTCGGGGCCCGCCCGGTGCTCCGCCGCCTCGACCTCGACGTGCCCGCTGGCCAGTTCCTCGCCGTGGTCGGCCGATCGGGGGGTGGCAAGACCACCCTCATGCGCCTCATCTGCGGCCTCGATGCCGCCACCTCCGGGGAGGTGCGCATCGGCGAGACCCCGGTCACCGGCCTCATGCCCCAGGCGCGGCTGCTGTTCCAGGACGCCCGTCTCGCGCCGTGGCAGCGGGTGCTCGGCAACGTGGGCATCGCCCGCGGGCCCGGCTGGCGGGAAAAGGCCCACGCGGCCTTGCGGGACGTGGGCCTCGCAGACCGGGGCCGGGAGTGGCCTTTCGTCCTCTCCGGCGGGCAGCGGCAGCGCGTGGCCCTCGCCCGCGCCCTCGTCTCCCGCCCCGGCGTGCTGCTGCTGGACGAGCCGTTCGGCGCCCTCGACGCCCTGACCCGGGTGGAGATGCACCGCCTCACCGAGCGCATCTGGACCGAGCACGGCTTCACCGTCGTCCTCATCACCCACGACGTGGCCGAGGCGGTCTCCCTCGCCGACCGGGTGGTGGTGCTGCGCCAGGGCGAGATCGCCCTCGACGTGCAGGTGGACCCGGCGGGGGAACTGCCGCGCGGCCGCCGTTCCGGCGCCGCGGCGGCTGCGCTCCACGAGCGCATCCTCGCCGCCGTCTGAGCCGCGCAGGCCTCACCGCCTGTCGGTGCCTGTCTGTGCCGGCGGCATTCGCGCCATTCGATTGACACCCGGCCCGCCGCGATGGCGGCCGGGCATTTCGCCTTTCGCTCCGCCCACCACGGCCGGAACCCGCATGCGATCAGCGCTGCAGGCCCCAGCGGCGGACCGTGCGCTGCTCCACCACGCGGAACAGCCCCTCCACCATCAGGCCGATGAGGATGACCGTCACCAGGCCGGCGAAGACCTTGTCGGTGAGCAGTTCGTTGCGGTTGCGATAGATGTACCAGCCGAGGCCGCCGGAGCGGGAGGAGACGCCGAACACCAGCTCCGCCGCGATCAGCGTGCGCCAGGCGAAGGCCCAGGCGATCTTGAGGCCCGATAGCAGGGACGGAAGCGCCGCCGGAATCAGGATGAGGGCGATGTAGGAGATGCCCCGCAGCCCGTAGTTTCGCCCCACGAGACGCTGGGTTTCCGGCACCTGCTCGAAGCCGGTGAGCGCGGCGAGGGCGAACGGCCACAACACCGCATGCACCATCACCAGCAGCAGGCTCGCCTCACCGAGGCCGAGCCACAGCATGGCCAGCGGCAGGAGGGCAATGGCCGGCAGCGGGTTGAACATGGCGGTGAGCGTGAGCAGCACCTCCTTCACGAACGGCACCGCGATGGCCACCGAAACGAACACCAGCGCCAGCGCGATCGCCAGAACATAGCCCTTCAGCAGCACGGTGATCGAGGCGACGGATGCCGGGAAAAGGTCCTCGTGGCGCAGCCCCTCGGCCAGCGCCGAGATGGTATCGGTGAAGGTGGGGAAAAGCAGCGGATTGTTCTGCCAGAGCGCGGCCACCTGCCAGAGGGCGGCGAGGCTTGCCAGCACCACCGCACGCCGCACCAGCGTGACCTGCCACAGGGCCGCGAGCGCCGCCGAAGGCTGGAAGCGACGCCCCGATACGCCCGGCGCGCCGGCAACGAGCCGGTCGGCGCGGGCGAGGTCAGCATCAGACATGGTGGCCTCCATCGGCGAACAGCAGGTCGTGGACGTCCCGCACCACCTGCTCGAAGGGCGGGGAGCCGCGCTCGGCAAGGCCGAGGCCCGCGGTCTCGAAGGTGGCGATGGTCCGGCCCGGATGGGCTGCGAGCAGGTGAAGCCGGGTGCCCACCAGCACTGCCTCGTCGATGGCGTGGGTAACGAACACCAGGGTGAAGCCCTGCTCCTCGGCGAGCTTGAGCAGGTCCTCCTGCAGCGTCCGGCGGGTTAGAGCGTCGAGCGCGGCGAAGGGCTCGTCCATCAGCAGCACGTCGGGCTCGGCCGCGAGCGCACGGGCGATGGCCGCCCTCTGCTTCATGCCGCCGGAGAGGGTGTGCGGATAGGCATCGAGGGCACGGGCGAGCCCGACCTTCACCAGCGCCGCGTCCGCCCGCTCGCGCGCCTCCCTGAGCGGCACCTTGCGGGCGACGCGCAGCGGGAAGGCGACGTTGTCGCGCACGCTCTTCCACGGCAACAACTGGTCGAACTCCTGAAACACGACGATGCGGTCCGGCCCGGGTCCCCTGATGGCCCGGCCGCGGATGTGCACGGTCCCTGCGGCGGGCTTCAGGAAGCCCGCCAGCGCCTTGAGGATGGAGGACTTGCCGCAGCCCGAAGGCCCAAGCAGCACCAGCCGCTCCCCGGCCGCGACATCGAAGCTCACGTCCTCCACCGCGCGGTGCCGCCCGGCGGCGCCCGCATAGTCGAGGGTGAGGCCGCGCGCCTCCAGCACCGGCACGGCGCTGCGGATTTCGGTGGGCGGGATCACCGGCAGGGCCGTCATGCGCCCCTCCTCAGCTGCCGGATGCCGAATGCAGGTCTTCGAAGGTGAAGTCCCTGAAGCTCGCCGGCTTCGCCTTGATGGCGCCGATGCGGTTCATGAAGTCCGCGAACTTCAAGGTGCCGAGGGGCACCAGGGTATATTGAGTATCGGGATCGGAAAGCACTTCGGTGATGAAGGCCGGGTCGAGCCTGGACTGCTCCACCTTCACATAGATCTCCGCTGCCTCCCTGCGGTTCTGGTCCACCCATCTCGTCGCCTCCTCGAAGGCATCGAGGAAGGCCTTGTAGGTCTTGGGATTGTCCTTGCGGAATGTCGCCTTCGCATAGGCCACGGTGGGCGTCACCGGGCCACCGAAGATCTCGTAGGAGGAGAAGACCTTGCGGATCTTCGGGTCCTTCAGCGCATGGTTCTGGAAGGGTGCGTTGGAGAGATAGCCGGTGATCTCCGTGGAGCCGGAGAGGAGGGCGGCGGTGGCGTCCGGATGCGGCAGCGTCACCATCAGCTGATCCAGCGTCTTCGCATGGCCGGGGCCGAAGGTCTGCTCGGCCGCGAGCTGCAGGATGCGGGCCTGCACCGACACGCCCGCGACCGGCATGGCGATGCGGTCCTTGTCGGTGAAGTCCTTGATGGTCTTCACGTTGGGATTGTTGGTGAGCAGGAAGTTCGGCTGCGCACCGAACGCGCCCACGATCTTCACCTCGTTGGCCGTGCCGCGCGTCTTGTCCCACAAGGTGAGGAACGGCCCGATGCCGGCGGAGGCGATGTCGATGGTGTCGGCGAGCAGCGCATCGTTCACCGCCGAGCCGCCGGACAGGCGCGTCCAGTCCACGGTGATGTCGATGCCGAGCGCCTTGCCGTGCTTCTCGATCAGCCCCTTTTCCTTCATCACATGGAAGGGCGTGTAGAGGGTGCCGAACTGCTGGGCGATGCGCAGCGTGCCCTCGGCCCGGGCGGGGAGCGCGGCGAAGGCCGGCGCGAGGGCGAGGGCTGCGAGGCGAAGGAACCTGCGGCGACTGGTCATGAATCTGTCCTCTCGATCGCGGTCAGGAGACGGCGGCAAGGCGCCGTTCCGCGCTGTGGGAGCCCACGGCGAACTCATTGACGATATTGTCGGAAACCTTGCGGCGGCGGCCGTCGATGCCGAGCTCGGGGAACAACAGCTCGGCCACCCTGTAGGCTTCCTCCAGGTGCGGATAGCCCGAGCCGATGAAGGTCTCGATACCGATCTCCTGGTATTCGCGGATGCGCGCGGCCACGCTCTTCGGGTCGCCCACCAGCGCCGTGCCGGCGCCGCGCCGCACCATGCCGATGCCGGCCCACAGATTGGGCGCGATCTCGAGCTTGTTGCGGTCGCCCGGCTGGAGCGCTGCCATGCGGGCCTGGCCGACGGAATCCATCTCGACCTTGAAGCGCTTCTGCGCATTCTCGATCTGCTCGTCGGAAACACGGGAGATGAGCCTGTCGGCCGCCGCCCAGGCCTCCGCCTCGGTCTCGCGGACGATGAAGTGGATGCGCAGGCCGAACTTCAGCTTGCGCCCGCGCTTTGCCGCCCGGGCCTGCACGTCCGCCAGCTTGTCCTTCAGGATATGGGGCGGTTCGCCCCAGGAGAGATAGACGCTGGCGTGCTCGGCGGCCACCTCGTGGCCGGCGTCCGAGGAGCCGCCGAACCACAGCGGCGGATGGGGCTGCTGCACCACCGGGAAGTCGAGCCGGCCGTGCTCCACCCGGTAATACTTGCCGGTGAAGTCCACCGTCTTGCCGGCGACGAGATCGCGCCAGATGGTCAGGAACTCATCGGCCTGCCGGTAGCGTGCGTCATGGTCGAGGAAGATGCCGTCGGCGGCGAGCTCGGCCGGATGGCCACCCACCACCACGTTGAGCAGCAGCCGCCCGTCGCTGAGGCGGTCGAGCGCCGCCGCCTGACGCGCGGCGAAGGCGGGGGAGGTGACGCCGGGGCGCAAGGCCACGAGGAAGCGCAGCCGCTCGGTGGCGGTGGCAAGGCCGGCGGCGGTGATCCAGCTGTCCTCGCAGCTCTGGCCCGTGGGCAGCAGGACACCCTTGAATCCGAGCCGGTCCACCGCCTGCGCGACCTCACGGAAATAAGCGAACTCCGGCGGGCGCTGCCGCGTCTCCGAGCCGAGATAGGCGCCGTCCCCGTGGGTCGGAATGAACCAGAGGAAGTCTGGGCCGGCAGCCGCCGCGTGAAGCGCATTCATCAGGAGCCTCCGTCATTTCCATGAAAATGACGGAATAAATTATATAATGTCAATTGATTTAATGTGCTAAATGCCTGCCCTTGGAGCCCCCACATAATATTTTTTTGATTTCAATAAGATAAGCGTTGCCCCGTCGCCTTTGCGGCGCAAGGCGATGCCGGAATTCCCCATAGGATGGGGTTGACGATGCAACTTATAAGTTTATTAATCGATTTTATTAAACTAGGGCACAGATCGCATTCATGCTGAAGCAGGCGGAAGATGGGACACCGGGAGCGGAGGTGTGCCGGAGTACCGCGATTTCGGACGCGACGTTCTACCGCTGCGTTCTAGCGCTGCGCCAGCTGGAGGATGAGAATACCAAGCTGAAGCGGTTCGCCGGGAGGGGTTTGTGATTCGCGATGCACGGGCCTGGTGGCAGCCGTGGAGCTTGGCCCCATCGGCGAGGCCCGCGTGGATGTGCGTGGCGGCCTGAAGGAAGGCGATGTCATCCTGGCACAGCCCGAGGGCGCGTTCACCGGCACGAAGATCGCCGGTCCATCGGGGAGCCGGGGCTGGCGTCCCCGCAGCAATCTAAGGCAAGTGGCGGGATCGCGAGCGGTCACTCGGTGTGGCAGTCTAGCGGCTCTGCGCTCAGATGACGAAGTGACTGCGCGCTTCGTGCCCGTTTGTCGGCATACATAAGCTTATCGGCTAGCTTGAGCGCGGTGCGCAGCGAACTCACGGACGGATCGACGCTGATAATGCCAAAGCTTGCGCCTGAATAGTCGAAACTGCACCCGGAAATAGCATAGGTGCCGATCAGCAGCGGCGCCAGCCGGCGGCGTATCGCGTCGACTGCCTCGTCCGGATCATCAGGGCCGGGCGGCGCCACCAATCCGATCACGATGAATTCGTCACCGCCAAACCGCCCTAACATATCGCTCGCACGTAGTCCGACCGACAGGCGCTGTCCGACCTCGACCAGAAATTTGTCGCCGACCGCGTGTCCATAAGTGTCGTTAATCGTCTTGAACTCATCCAGATCGACAAACGCCACGAGAACCCATTGCTGCGTCCGTTTCGCTAGCGCGAACAACCGATCCAGCTCCGTCAACACCGCGCGCCGGTTCGGCAGATCGGTCAGCGCATCATAGTTAGCCGCATATCGTTCATCCTGGCGGCGCATCATCATCTGCCTGGTCGCCTGGCCAGCGAGCAGGATAAGGACGAGGCCGAACACCGCCACGAGTCCTGCGGCCCAAAAGTGCTGCCAGCGCATGGGCGCCAGCTGTTCCAGCGAGGCCAGGGTGAACAATTGGTACGGGGTACCGGCCAGCGGCTGACGCCGCAGCAGATAGGGCTGGCCGTCGATGAGCCATTGATCGGCATGAGCAGAGCCGGCCATCGCGCGGATGTCCAAGGGCTCGCCCGGCTCTTCTTCGCCGTCCGGCGGCAGTAGCATGCCGGGCGGCAGAAGTGCTGCCACATTGCGGAGCATGAAGGGTTCGGACGACGTGGTGATCACGCGCCCCTGACGGTTCACGATCAGCGCGATATGCTGCCCTGTCAGGTAAGTTGCCACATCGGGCGCGTCGAACTTCACCGTGACAGAACCGAGCGGCACGTCGTTCGCGTCATCAATGCGGCTGGCCACGAAATAGGACGGGGTTTTGAGCAGGCGGGCGATGCCGAACGACGAACCCTTACCATTACGCAACGCGTCGATGAGATAGGGCCGACCTGAGTAGATCATGCCCACGATGCTGTCAGACTCGGCCCAGTTGCTGGCCGTCACGGTGTCGTCGGACGTGTTGTTCATGTAAATGCGGGCATAGCGCAGGTCACTCGCCAGCGCGTTCATGAAGTCGCCGACCTTGCGCACCAGGGGGTCGCGCGTCAACTCCGCGGCGCGCTGCTGGCGCGTCAACTCGGCAAAGCCGGGCGGATCTGCGCGATAGCGGGTGGCAAGCTGGATCACCTGGGTCTGGCCCGCCACCATATTGGCCACGCTGACCATCTCGGTGAACAAGCGGTCCATGACGCGCGCGGTGGTGACGACCTCATATTCGGCGCTGGCCGCCAAGCTGTCCAGATGCGCTGTCACGATCAGCTGCGACATCCACCAACCCAGGCCGATCACCAACGCCAGCCAGGCCGTGGCCAGGCACAGTGTCATCCGCCGCACGATGGGCAGCTTCCGCCGCCCGCGCGCGCCTTGCTGCGACAGCGCGTCGCTCACGCCGTTCCCGCCAGAAAGGCAAGAGTCCAAAACACCTTCATTTAGTCTCCGCTTCCGTCTTGCACCTGCTCTGCCGTCCTTACGGCAGAAGAATTTAAGACAACAAAGCTCAGAGATACATTGACCGAAGGATTACTGTTGCGTAAAGTCCTCCCTGTTGCGGCAGCCAGCCCTCCCACCCATGTCTTCGGAGCGGAGCCCGGCGCCGCCACTGGCTCAACTTTTTGCCCCATACGCCCGCAACCGCTATGGGATTTGCATTACCACAGCGACCTATCAGATGGAATACAGCGACGGCGATGAGTGGTCCGTAGCAAAGCACATCCGCCTCCGCCGCGGCATCTCTCTGCCCTTTTAATCTTCGTTGTTCGGCCGCACCGACCTCGATACGGACGGCAAGGCCGCCCTCTCCCGATACGACCTTCTCGCCTGCCAGAGGGAAGGCCCGCCCACCCGCCGCGGACGGCAGGATCAGGACGGCGCCGCCCCTCAGCTGGCGGCGAAGCCGAGCGGGATCTCGGTGGTGGACTTCATCTCCTCCATGGCGAACATGGAGGTGACGTCCGACAGCTCGATCTTCGATATGAGCTTGCGGTAGACCTGATCATAGGCCGCGATATCCGGCACCAGCGCCTTGAGGAGGTAATCGATCTCGCCGCTCATGCGGTAGAAATCGACGATCTCGGGAATGTCGCGCACGGCGCGGGCGAACTGCTCCAGCCAATCGGCGGAATGCTTGTTCGTGCGCACGGCGATGAACACGGTGACGTTGGCGTTCAGCAGCTTACGGTCGAGCAGCGCCACGCGGCGGCGAATGACGCCGGCGCTCTCCAGCTTGTGGATGCGCCGCCAGCAGGGCGTCGGCGACAGGCCGACCTGCTCGGCGAGATCGGCGAGGGGCAGGTTCGCGTCAGCCTGGAGAATCCGCAGCAAGCGCAGGTCGACGGCATCCAGCTTCAGAATCGGCGGACGAGGCAATGCATTCTCCATGCCGGCTCATTGCCGCGATATGATTTTCGAATGTACGTTATCGAGAGAAAATTATTCCTCGTTTTAGAGCAAACAGCGCAAAGTTTGCAATCTCGTTCCCGGCTGCGGTGCCTATCCTTTTTTCGCTCCTGCGAGAAGGATGTGAGATGAACGCACTGCACCACAGCCACGACGCGGACCTCCTTTCCCGCCTCGGCGCCGCCAGCCGGAGCACCGCCGAGACCTATCTTGAGGCTGCCCACGCCACCCTCGCCGAGCTCGTCGCGCGGCCCGGCCTGTTGGATGGCATCTCCCTCGCCCGCAAGCCCGGCAACTATGCCCGCAACCTCGCCTATGGCGACGAGGACATCAGCGTGTGGGCGATGGTGTGGGACGTGGGGGCGCGCACGTCCATCCACGACCATCACTGCTCCTGCTGCTTCGCCGTGCTGAAAGGCACCATCGAGGAAAGCTGCTTCTCGGCCATCGACACCAAGCGCGCGGTCCTGAAGTCCACCGTGACCCACGGACCCGGCTTCGTCGCCTGCATGCTGCCCACGGGTCCCAACCTGCACCAGATGGCCTCCCTCGGCCCGGAGGAAGCCATCTCGCTGCACGTCTACGGCTTCGACCACCGCCGGCACGCGAACTCGGTCGAGCGTGAGTACCAGCTCGCCGCCGTTTGACCCGGCCGCGCGCCGCCCCTTCAAAAACAAAACCTTCCAGAACAAGCGCCATGAGCAGCTTCAACACAGAAGCCGTTCCGTCCGTCCGCCACTGGACCAACATCCTGTTCAGCTTCTCGACCACGCGTGATCCCGCATTCCGCTTCGCCAGCGGGCAGTTCAAGATGATCGCCCAGCAGCGGGCGGGCCCACGGACCTCGCGGCTCCAGCACCTGAAGCAGGGCGACCGCATCCTCGCCGGCCGCAAGCCGACCGGCACGCCGGTGCACGATGCGCTGCTGCCGGGCGCGCGGCGCGAGCCGTCCGCCAACGCGGGCCGCATCACGGGCGCGTTCGCCTCCGGCCGCCGCCGGGCGATCTTGAGCGGCCCAGGATCGGCGCAGCCAATGACTGTTTCATGCTTTGCGGCAGCCGGCCATGCTCGCCGACATGACCCGGAGGCTCGATGCCCAGGGCCTTGAAGAAGGCGGGAACGCCAACCCCGGTCACGATGTGATCGGGAAGGCGTTCATGGAGCGTTAGAGGCTGGCACGCCGCCTGCATCGCCGTGCCTGATAGTGAGAAATTACAGGTAAAAAGTAGGTAAGATGGATGGAAGGAATGCAGGACGGCTCCGGGGCTGCCGGCGATCTCCACGTTCAAAAACTTATAAATAAAGCCAAAAATCCAGCCGCCTACGATTTGGACAGAAGGATGGAATCTTGATCGATTCAGATTTCGAACCGGCTTGCAGCGCGGCCGCCACGGGAGGCTGGGATATGAAGGGTTCCAAGCGCAGGCCGGCCGATGCGGCCATCTACGATCCCATCGTCTCGTCGGCGCATCTGGCGGCCGGCGGGTCTCCGGCGCTGTCGGAGACCGAGTTCGGCCTCATCCTCGCGGTCCACGCCTTCGAGCGCTGGATCGTGCGCTGCATGGCGGCCGCCGGCACGCCCAACCTGTCGCCGCTCGAGGTGCTCATCCTGCACATCGTGCGACATCGGGATCGGCCGAAATCCTTCTCGGACGTCTCCCTCATCCTCGACATCGAGGAGACGCACGTCGCCACCTACGCGCTGCGCAAGCTCGAGAGCGCCGGCCTCGTGAAGACCCGGCGTATGGGCAAGGAAAAGGTGGTGGAGGCGACCCCCACCGGCATCGCCGCGTGCACGCGCTACGCCGCCATCCGCGAGCAACTGCTGGTGAAGCCGCTGCGTTCGTCCGGCGGCCCGTCCGAGGAGATCCTCTCCGAGGTCGGCGAGGTGCTGCGCGCCGTCTCCGGATACTACAACCAGGCGGCCCGCTCCGCGGCCACGGTCTGACGCAGGGCCGATCTCGAAGAAAGGCATGACAGTGGCAATGGATGTGGTCCAACTCGAAACCGACGTGCTGGTGATTGGCTCCGGCGCCGCCGGCATGATGGCGGCGCTGGAGGCCGGCAAGGAAGGCGCCGGCGTCATCCTCGCCGACCGCAGCCTCATCGGGCGCAGCGGCGCCACCATCATGGCGCAGATGACCGTGGCGGTGGCGCTCGGCTCCCAGACACCCGACAGCTGGGAGCATCACCTCGCCGATACTCTCGCCGCCGGCCGCGAGCTGTGCGACGCCTCCCTCTCCCAGCTGGTGTGCGAGGAAGGTCCCCGCGACATCCTCCAGCTCGACGAGTGGAAAGTGGGCTGGGCGCGCAACGACGACGGCTCCATCCGCCAGGCGCTGGCCCCGGGGCACGACCGGCCGCGCTGCGTCTACGTGGACTTTCTCTCCACCGGCCCGGCAGTGGCCAAGACCCTGCGCGGTCGCGTGCTGCGCCAGAAGGAGGTCACCCGCATCGGCGATCTCTACATCACCGACATCCTCCTGACCGACGGCGTCGCGACCGGCGCGGCGGGCTTCTCGCTGGCCGACGGGCGGCCGGTGATGGTGAAGGCCAAGGCGGTGGTGATCGCCACCGGCGGCCTCACCCGGCTTTACCAGCGCAACAGCGCCTCCGCCAACATGGGCGGCGACGGTTATGCCCTCGCCCTGCGCGCCGGCGCCGAGCTGACGGACATGGAGTTCGTCCAGTTTTTCCCCATCGGCCACCTCGCGCCCCGCCTTGTGGGCATGGACCCCATCATGTGGGACCCCTTCCGCTACAAGCTCGGCGGGCGCCTGCTCAACGCCGAGATGCGCGAATTCGTGAACGACTACGGCAACGAGGAGGCCGGCACCTATAACGTGACGCGCGACCGCGCCACCTTCGCCATCCTCTCCGAGGTAAAGGCGGGCCGCGGCTCGCCGGCGGGCGGCGCCTACCTCTCCTTCCAGCACATCCCGGCGGAGACGCTTCGCGCCTCCTTCGGGCCAGTGATCGACCGGCTCGCCGCCAACGGCATCGATCTCACCCGGATGCCCATCGAGGTGGCTCCCATCGCCCACTACCACATGGGCGGAGTGAAGGTGGACGCCCGGATGCGCACCAGCGTGCCGGGCCTGTTTTCCTGCGGCGAGGCCAACGGTGGCTCCAACGGCGCCAACCGCCTCTCGGGCAATGCCATCACCGAAGCCTTCGTCTTCGGCCGCACTGCGGGCCGCACCGCGGCGCTCCATGCCCGAGCCGCCGGCAATGCCGATGCCCCGGTGCCGGCCGGCGCCCTCGACCTCGTCTCGGCGGTGGCGCCGGAGCACGGGGAGAACCACGCCGGCCTCATCGCCGAGCTGCAGCAGGTCATGGCCGTCGACGTGGGGCCGTTCCGCACCGAGGACGGCCTCAACAAGGCGCTCGCCGCCATCGCCGTCCTCAAAACGCGCGTCGGTGCGCTGCCGCCCGGCGCGCCCGGCCCCTACAACATGGCGCGCCTGGACTGGTTCGACCTGCGCACCATGCTGCTCGTTGCGGAAGCGGTGACGCGCTCCGCGCTCGCCCGCAAGGAGAGCCGCGGCGCCCACCAGCGCGACGACTTCCCCGCCATGGATCCCGCCTTCGTGCTGCACCATACGGTGAAGCTGGCGGGCGACGACATCGTGCTCGGCCGCGCCCCGGTCGAGGGACACACCCTCTGCGAGGTCGCCTGATGCGTGAGACCGCCACCCTGATCGTTCGCCGCGGCAATGCCGGCGAGGACGCCCCCACCTCGTCCTACGAGGTGCCCTACACGCCCGGCCAGTCGGTGCTGGACGGGCTGCGCTTCGTACGCGCCAATCTCGATGCCACGCTGTCCATCCGTCACTCCTGCATCAGCGCCAACACCTGCAAGGAGTGCATGATCATCGTCGACGGCAAGGTGGACTATGCCTGCACGGCCCGCCTGGAGCCGCGCGAGATGGTGCTGGAGCCGCTGGGCAACAAGGCGCATCTGCGCGACCTCGTGACCGAGATCACACCTCCGGACGAGCGCATGGAGCATGCGCTCAAGTCCGGCCTCGGCAAGGTCGTGGCGGGCGCCTGAGCACGACCATCGCATCAGGTTTCCATGCCGATTGACACCGGAGGGGGCGCCTCGCTCCCTCCGGGGGCGTTTCACCGGTACAGGGCCATGGGCGCCAACGTCAGCGCCGGGACATAGGTCAGCAGCATCAGGATCATGAGGTAGATCACGAAGAACGGCACCACCCCGCGATAAAGACGCGGCAGGGGCGTGCCGAAGATGGCGTGCGCGGCGAACAGGTTCAGGCCGAAGGGCGGCATGAACATGCCGACGGCAAGGTTCACCGTCACGATGATGCCGAAGTGCAGCGGATTGAGGCCCGCCTGATGGGCGATCGGGGTGAGCAGCGGCGCCATAACGAGGATGGCGGCGGGCGGCTCCAGGACGCTGCCGACGCACAGCAGGATCAGGTTGATGGCCAGCAGCAGCATCCAGGTTTCCAGTTGCAGGCTGGCGATGCCCTCCACCAGCCGGGCGGGGAAGCCGCTGGTGGTGATAAGCCAGGAATAGGCGCCTGCGGCCGCGACGATGATCATAATCTGCGCCACCAGGACACAGGACTCGAGCGTGACCTGCCAGACCTGCACCAGCGTCATCTCGCGGTATACAGATACCGAGACGACGATGGCGTAGACGCAGGCGACGCCTGCCGCCTCGGTGGGCGTGAATACGCCGCCATAGATGCCGCCGAGCACGATCGCCGGCGCAAGCACGGCCCAGATCGCGCCGCGCGCAGCCACCCGGATCTGCGACCAGCGCGGGCGCGCGCCGATGGCGATGTTGTGCCAGCGGGCATGCAGATAGACATAGCCCGCCAGCGCCGCCGCCACGACAAGGCCCGGCACGATGCCGGCCAGAAACAGTTCGGAGGCCGACTGCTGTGCGGCGATCGCGTAGATGATCATCGGGATCGAGGGCGGGATGATCACGTCGATGACGCCGGTGGCGGTGATCAGGCTGACCGAGAAGATGCGGGTGTAGCCCCCCTTCTCCAGCGCGGGGATGGTCAGCTTGCCGATGGCCGCCACGCAGGCCACGCTCGAACCGGACATGGCGCCGAACGCCGCCGCCGAGGCGACGGTGGCCATGGGCATGGAGCCGCGCACGCCGCCGATCATGGCGAGGATCAGTTCGATGAGCCGGCGTGCGATGCCGCCCCGCGCCATGATGTCACCGGCAAGGATGAACAGCGGGATGGCAAGCAGCGAGAAGACGTCCAAACTGCCGAAGATGGCGGTGTGGACGGCCCGCAGCGGAATGTCGCCGATGAACAGCATGCCGGCGCAGGTCGCGATCAGCAGGACGACGAAGATCGGCGCGCCGAGCCCGAGCAGGCCGAGGGGCAGGACACCAAAAACCAGGGCCCCCATGACGGGCCTCCCTCTTTCGAATCCTCAGTCGAGGCGGCGCTCCGGTTCGTCGAGCCGATAGGCCAGAAGGCGCAGCACGGTGAGCGCACCCGCAAGCACCAGCCCGACCAGAATGCAGCCCTGCGGAATCCAGATCGGCATTTCCAGGGCGTCGCTGCGCTGGTCGAAGGCGTGCAGCATCGAGACCACCTCGTAGCTGGATGAGGCGACGAGAAGGCATGTGGCGACGGTGAGCACGATGACCAGCAGGCGCGCGGCCTTTCGCGCCGCCGCCGGCATGAGGTCCACCACCAGCTCGATGGAAATGTGCCGCCCTTGCCACGTCACCGTGGCCATGGCGCTGAAGACCAGCAGGACCATCAGATACAGCATCGCCTCTTCCGCCCAGCCGATGGGGGCGGCAAAGAAATAGCGTCCGACGACGTTGGCACAGTTGATGGCGACGATGGCGAGAAGCGCCACGCCGGCAATCCGCACCGCCACCGCCGCAATCGCATGTCCGGCGCAAGTGGCGACCGCCGACAAGGTGTCCCTGGACGGCGGGACGACCCGTTCGGCCTGCGCGCTCATGCCTTGGTGGCCGCGGTCTTGACCAGCAGGTCAAACAGCGCCTTCGCCTGCGGGTTGCGTGCCGAAACCTCCGCGCCGATTGGGCGCAGCATCGTCATGAACTCGGCTTCCTCAGCCGATGGCAGCTTGGTCAGCACACCGCCGGCAGCGGTCCACGCTTCGCGCTGCTGGCGGGCGAAATTGACCGCCCACGGGGCGACTTCGACACTCGCGACCGCGCCCGCCTCGGCCACCGCCGTCTGCAGATCGCCCGGCAGCTTGTCGAACCAGATCTTGCTGACCACCGAAACGACGGTGACCATGGCCTGGTCTGTCTCGATGATATATTTGGCGGCATCGTAGAAGCGCATGGCGGTGAGCACCGGCAGCACGCTCATCAGGCCGTCGATGGTGCCTTGCTGGAGCGCAGGCAGGACCTCGCCCAGCGACATGGGTACCGCAGTCGCCCCGAGCTTCCTGATCTGCTCGGTCTGGATGGGCGACGCGAAGACCCGAAGCTTCTGCCCCGCGAAATCCTTCAGGTGCTCGACCCTAGAGCGCGTGTTGAAGATGGCCGGCGCATTGACGAAAATGCCGATGCCCTTCAGCCCCTTGTTGGCGCCGATGGACAGAAACTCCCGGTTGAGCGCGGGGTCCTGAATAGTGGCGGTCGCCTGCGCGACATCTCTGAATACGCCGGGGGCGCCGATGATCTCGAAGCGAGTATCCACGCCGCTGAGGAATTCCGGCGGCGCAACTACCGCCTGGATGGAGCCGAACTGCGTGCCCTCCACCATGCGGGGGATGGAGCCGAGTTGGCTGGAGGGATAGATCTCCACCTTGATCCGGCCCTTGGCCTGCGCGTCGACGAGGCGAGCGAAGATCTTCATCCACTCGTGCTGCGCATCGTTGAGCGTCGCGGTGCCGATCTTCATGGTGATCGGGGCCTGCGCGCGGACGATTGGGGGCGCGGCGAGAAGCGCAGAGCCGCAAGCGGCGCCGCGCAGAAGCGAACGTCGGGAAATCTGGTGCCGGAAGGTCATTGTGATCCTCACTTTGTGTGAGTGAATACGCGCCGTCTCATCTGCGCCCGCCGCTGGATGGCGGGTCGTTGGACCGGCTCAATGAGCCTGACCGGAATAGTCCTGAAGGATGCGGTTCTGGGCGACGCGCACCGTGCGGGTCGTCGCCGGGGTGTTGCGGCTGCGGCCCACAAAACGCGGAATGCCTGCCGTGAGGACCGCGCCGACCGCCGGAATATCGCCGTTGCGCAGCGCGCACATGGCATCGTCCTGCGAGCCGCCGGCGCAGGCGTCGATCACCACCAGATCGGCTGCGCGACCGGGAGCGAGAACGCCACTGTCGAGCCCATAGACGCGGGCGTTGCTGCCGGTGGCGGCGGCGATGGCCACTTCGGGTTCCATGCCGCCGAGCGCGACGAGATGGCTGATGGTGTAGAGCAGGCCGAGGGGCATGATGCCGCTGCCGGTTGGCGTATCGGTGCCGATGAGCAGGCGCTCCATCTGCCCGGCATCCGCCAGCAGCTTCGCCACAAGAAGCGTGGTGCGAAGGTTGCCGGCGGTGCAGACCTGAAGCGCCATGCCGCTCTCGTTCACCAGCCGCGGGAAGTCGGCATCGGGGATCGCCACCGGGCCGCCGTTCACGTGATAGGACACGTCCGGCTGCATAGCGAGCAGATGGTCCGCCCAGATGCCGGACGAGCCTGGAATGGACGAACCGCCGGTGTGAACCATGGAGATCATGCCGAGCTTGCGCGCCTCATGCACCAGCGGGGCATATTCATAGGGCGTGGCGAAATCGCCGAAGCCGGCCTTGACCATCCACACGCCGAGGGCGCGCACATCGGCGAGATCCTGCGGCGTGAGCCCCGGCTCCAGAATGAGGTTGCCGGCATAGACCCGCATGCCGCCGGGCCGGTAGGTCGCGAAGCAGCGCTGGGCGGCCACCGCGAGCGCCTTCACCCCTTCCGGATCGCGCGGGCGCCCCGGCACATGCACCTCGGACGCGCTGATGGCGGAGGTGACCCCGCCATGCAGGTAGCTTTCCAGAAAGCCGACGGTCTTCTGCCGGGGCGTATAGTCGCCGAAGGTGATGTGGACGTGGGAATCGATCAGCCCCGGCATCACCATGGCGCCATCGGCGTCGATCACCACGTCGCAATCCGCCACGGCGGCGGCGGACAGAGTGCCGATTTCAGCGATCTTGCCTTCGACACAGAGCACGCCATCCGCCGCGATGACCGGCTGATCGAGGTCGCCCGTGATGACCTTCGAGAGGTTGACAATCGCCGTCTTCATCCCCGCAGCTCCTACGCTTGCGCGCCCTTCGGCCGCGCGGCAACCTCTTCATGGGTGAGACCGCCCACGCGGGCATTCAGCCGGCCGATGCTGGCCATGCAGAAGATGACCGCGATCTCGTCCGGCATCGGTCCGTCGGGCAGCACCAGCGACATGCCGTCATAGTGCGAGCGCACGTAGACATCGTCCTTGTGGTTCATGGGAATGTCGATCAGCGCACCGGGGGCGGCCACCTTGGTCATGGACGAAATCCACGCTTCGCCTCCGCCGATCATGGAACGGAAGGGCGTGGCGAAGGCGGTGGTCAGCAGGGCATTGGCATGCTCCTGCTCGCCGGAGAGACCGACGATGCCGCCCTTGCCATAGCTCTGCACGCCGCGCCCGCCGAGCGCCTCGCGAGCCAGTTCAGCCATGGTCTCGCCGAGCGGGACGCTGGCGGAAACCAGCTCGCTCAGGTCGTCGACATAGCCACCGAGATAGGGATTCTTGACGATGGCCACCACCGCCACCTTGCGCTGGGGCACCGGACTGACACGGCCGGCTTCTTCGTTCTTGTCGCCAATGATGACGCAGGTGCGCCTTATGGTGAGCTGCATTTCCAACCCTCAAGCCTTGACACTCTGCCTGAATCGACTATCAGATCGTCTGACATTATGTCAATCGGGGAGCATGGCGATGGCGGGCAAGGGCAAGTCGACGCTGTTCTCGGAGATGACGCCCGGCGCGGACTTCGAGGCAAGGTTCAACGCCTGGTATGATACCGAGCACATCCCCATCCGCATGGATTGCCCAGGCTTCGTCAGCGGCCAGCGCTACCGCCGGCACGACGGCCCCGGCTATCTGGCGGTTTATGAAATGGACACTCTCGGAGCCATGTCCACCGAGGCCTATACCAAGGTAAAGACCCAGCCGTCCGAAGAGACCGCCTGGATGCTCAAGAACGTCACCGGCTTCACCCGCTATCTGGCGGACGAGACTTCGGTTCGGGCGAACATCGATCCGCAGGAGGCGCTGGACGCCCCCTTCCTCTATGCCGTGTCCTTCACCGTGCCGGCCGAGGCCACCGCCGATTTCGACGACTGGTACGAGCAAGACCACGTGCCGCTGCTGATGAAGGAGCCGAAATGGCTCATGGTCCGCCGCATGCGCATTGCAGACGGTGTTCCCGAGACCTATACCCACCTAGCATTGCATTATCTCGCGGATGCAGACGCATTGCAGTCGCCCGCCCGCGACGCGGCGCGGGCGTCCCCCTGGCGGGCGCGTCTCGCCAAAGAGCCATGGTTCAAGGGTTCGTATACAGTCTTCAGCCGCCACGGGCAGCGCCACTTTGCAAGAGTGTGAATTGTGATCGAGATGAATCTCCGGGTCTCACCCCGTACCGTGCAGGGCCAGGCGGTCGAGAAACTGCGTTCGGCGATCCTCGCCGGCATGTTCAAGCCGGGCGATCGCTTGATCGAAGCAGATCTTTGCGAACTGCTCGGCGTCAGCCGGCCGTCCGTGCGCGAGGCGCTGCGCAGCCTGGAAGCGGAGCGGCTGATCGCGATCATCCCGAACCGCGGGCCGCAGATTCCCATCCTGTCGTGGCAGGAAGCACAGGAAATCTACCAGGTGCGCAGCCTGCTCGAAGGCGAGGCGGCCGCCCTCTCCGCCCTGAGGTCGCGCCCGGAGGACCACAAGCGCATGCGCGAGGCCCTCGCCAAATTCGGCAAGGCCACCCGGCAGGGCGAAAAAGTCCTGCAGATCACCTCCACCGGTGAACTGTATGACGTGATCCTCAACACCTGCGGCAATCGTATCATCGAGGAAATCCTCCGCGGCCTCCTGGCCCGCATCAACTTCCTGCGGGAACGCTCCATGTCCCTGCCCGGCCGGGCGAAATTCAGCCTCAAGGAAATGACCGGGCTGTGCGATGCGATCGAGCGCGGCGACGCGGACGCGGCCCGCGCCGCGGCCATCCATCACGTCGAGCAGGCCTGCGCCGCCGCGCGGGAAGCCTACGACCGGGACGCGCGCAGAGACTGACGGCCCCTTCCGCGAAATGCGGGAAAGGGCCGAAGCACGATTGACATAATCGTCTTACAATCTTAACATCTGATCATGAGGCGCCAACCTCATGATCTGGCAGGCGAGAACGCAACGCCCCGCAGGGCACGCGAGCCTCGCACGGCATGTTCGGCCCCGCATCGGGCCAGCCCCGCCCACGAAGCCGGCCGGTGACGCGATCGTCACCAAGGCCGCACGCCCTCGACATGGTTTTGCCCGGCGCAACGCCGCCGACCGGCGCCCGTGGCCATTCGTTGATCGCATCTCCCGTCACTCAAGCGAAGAGCAGAAGGAATGAGCGGATCCGACAAGATCGTGGTCGAGGCAATCTCCAAGTCGTTTGATGAAATGCGTGCGCTTGACGAGGTCAACCTGACCGCGAAGGAAGGGGAGTTCGTCTCCATCGTCGGTCCCTCGGGCTGTGGAAAGAGCACCCTGCTCTACATCATCGGTGGCTTTGTGCAGCCGACGCACGGCGTGGTGCGCGCGGGCGGCAAGGTTGTGAAGGCGCCCGGGCTGGACCGCGGCGTGGTCTTCCAGGAATATGCGCTGTTCCCGTGGCTGACCGTCTCGCAGAACATCTCCTATCCGCTGGATCGCATCGGCATGCCGGCTGCCAGGCAGCGCGAGATCGTCGAGCGCTATCTGGAGCTGATGGGGCTTACCCAGTTCGCCAACGCTTTCCCGCGCATGCTTTCCGGCGGCATGAAGCAGCGCGTGGCACTGGCGCGCACCTTCGCCTACGACCCGGACATCCTGTTGCTGGACGAGCCGTTCGGCGCGCTCGATGCACAGACCCGCGAGGTGATGCAGGACGAATTGCTGCGGCTGTGGCGCACCAACCGCAAGACGGTGATCATGATCACCCACGACGTGGACGAGGCGGTCTATCTCGCCAACCGCATCTGCGTCATGTCCCAGCGTCCCGGCCGTTTCGTCGCCGAGTTCGACATCGCCCACGACACCAGCCTCACCCGCGAGCAGGTGGTGCTGTCCGATTCCTATCGCAAATGGCGCAATGCCGTGTGGCTGAGCGTGCGCGAGCAGGTGACCGGACTGAAGGTGTGAGATGAGCACGGCATCCCGCACCGCCCCTTTGGTCGCCATCCTCAGCTATGTCGGCTCGCTGGCCGCCTGCGTTCTCGCGTGGGATCTGGTCGTCCGCCTCGGCCTCGTCGATCGCTCACTTCTTCCCCTGCCCGGTGACGTAGCGGTCGAGCTTGTGACCCTGATGGGCACGGCTTCATTCCGGACAGACCTTGAGCAAACCGTCATCCGCAGCATGCTCGGCCTGCTGCTCGGCACCTCGATCGCGGTTCCGCTCGGCGCCACGATGGCGCTTTCCAGGCATGTCCGCGGCTTCTTCGAGCCGATCGTCAAGGTCACATACACCCTCCCCAAGACCTCGCTGATTCCGCTGTTCATCCTCTGGTTCGGCATCGGCACCGTGACCAACGTGCTGGCTGTGATGCTGTCCACCCTGCTGCCAGTGCTCGTCTACACCTATCACGGGGTGGAGGGCGTGCCACGCGTGCTGGTGTGGAGTGGCCGGGCCATGGGCACCGGTCCCGTCGGCATCCTGTTCCGCATCCAGCTGCCCGCCGCGCTGCCCGCCATCCTCATCGGCGTCCGGGTGGCGCTCGGCTTCTCCTTCGTGGTGGCCATCGCGGCGGAAATGATCGCCTCCAGCTATGGCATCGGGAAGCTGATCTTCATGTACGGCGAGAACGGCGCCTACGTGCCCATGTTCGCTGCGGTCACCGCCATCGTCATCGTCGCCGCGACGATTGATTTCCTGTTCGCGCGCGTGTCGGCCTACGCCCTGCGCTGGAGCGACACCTACAGCGCGCAACGCTGATCGAGAGGCGATTTCGGACATGGCAAGGGTCGTTTCCCTCTACCCTCTGGTGCTTCTCGCCGCGGTCTGGGAGGTGGTCGCCCGCACCGGGCTCACGCCGCCCATTTTCCTGCCGGCCTTTTCGCACGTGGTCGCGGACCTGTTCACGCAATTGCTGGCCGGCCAGTTCTTCGACCCCATGCTGGTGAGCCTTTACCGGGCCTTCGCCGGCTTTGCGATCGCCATGGTCATCGGCGTCACGACCGGCATCGCCATGGCGCAGTTCACATGGCTGAACCGTTTCATGACGCCGATCATCTCCACCGGCTTCCCCGCACCCAAGATCGCCCTTTTGCCCATCTTCATCCTGTGGTTCGGCATCGATCACATGTCGAAGATCCTGCTGGTTGCCTTCGTCTGCGTCTTCCCCTTCATCGTCGCCGCCTATGGTGCCGCCTCGACCGTGCCCCGCGCGCAGATCTGGGCGGCGCAGGCGATGGCAACAACGCGCGCCGGCATGATCTTCCGGGTCGTGCTGCCGGCCTCCCTCCCCTCGCTGCTGAGCGGCGTGCGGGTCGCCATCCCGCAGGCGCTGGTCAGCGCGTTCACGGCGGAGATGATCGCCGGCGGTGGCGGGCTGGGCGGTGAACTGGTCTACGCCCAGCGTTTCTTCGAGACGACGACGGTGTTCGAGATCCTCATCCTGATGCTCGCCATCGGCTACGTGATCGACACCCTGTTCCTCAAGCTTCGCATCCACACCCTGCGCTGGCACGAGCAGACCGCCAGCAAGGACTGAGCCTTCCGGCGGACAAGCAGGCCCGCCTGCCCACCCCCGTAGGAGGCGGCAGCGCGCCGACCGCCCGCAAGGGCAAACGAGCCCGGCAAAAGAAACGGGCCGCATCCATCCTTCCACCAGCGTCTTGTTCGCAAGAGGGGATATTGAGCATGGGCATCAAGTTCGGGATTTCCAGACGTACGGCCCTCATGGGCATGGGCATGGGCATGGGCGCCACCGCGCTCGCGGCGAGTACCGGAACGCCGCTGCGCGCACAGACGCCCCCGACCCTGCGCTACGCCACGGGCGGCGGGTTCGGCCCGAACGAAATCGACACCGTCTTCTTCACCGACTTCATGAAGAAGAACATCCTGAAGCGCTACGGCAAGGACTATCTTCTGGACGTGACCTATACGCGCGGCACCCCGGAAGCGACAGCGCTGATGGCCGCCGGGCGCATCGACCTGGCCGCCCAGTCCTGCGCCAGCTTCGTCTCCGCTCTTGCCAAGGACGCCGTGCCCGGCGGCATGAAGGTGATCGCCGACGAGCATGACGTCCGCGCCGGCTATTCCGCCCAGTCCTTCTATGTGCTGGAGGGCAGCCCGATCACCGACCCCAAGCAGCTCAAGGGCAAGATCATCGCGGTCAACGCCTTCGGCACCGGCGTCGATCTGCTGCTGCGCGTCGTGCTGAAGAAGAACGGCCTCGATCCGCGACGCGACGTGCGCATCGTGGAAATCTCTTTCCCGAGCATCGGCATGGCCCTGCGCGAGGGCCGCGTGGACTGCGGCGTTCTCCCCCTCCCCTTCGGCGCCACCGAACTGGCCAAGGGGGGCATCCGCGAACTGTTCAACGGAACCGCGGCCTACCCGGCCTATTCGGTGATCTTCCAGGCCGCAACCAACCAGATCCTGACCACCCAGCCCGCCGCCGTGCGCGCCTGGCTGGCGGATTATGTGGACGGCCTGCACTGGCTGCACGATCCGGCCAACCGCAAGGAGGCGGTGGCCGTGGTCGCCGAAGTGGCCAAGTCCACGCCGGAGGTGGTGGACACGTACTTCGCCACCAAGAGCGATTATTATCGCGATCTCAACGGCTGCCTGAGCTCCGACCTGCTTCAGTCGCAGGTGGACGCCATGGTGGACCAGGGCTTCCTGGCCAAGCGCATCGAGATCAAGAATTACGTGGACATGAGCTACCTGCCGCACCCCTGCGCGGGGTGACGGCGGACATGCGCATGCGCAAGACGCACGTGGCGCCGGACTTTCGGCACCACGTCACGCGCGCGGGCTTCCTCGCGATTGACAGTTTTGTCTTACAATCTTAACGTCTGAACATTCAGACGCCTATTGCCGAAGCAGAGGCGGGCAATGGACACGAGCGCCGACATCTTCACCAATGATGAGATCGTCACCCGCGCCCGCGCGCGGCTGGCCCCGGCGGTGTGGGACTATCTGACCGGCGGCGCGGAATCCGAGCGCGCGCTGTGCGGCAACCGCCTGGCGCTGGATAGCCTCGCCTTTCTGCCGCGGGTGCTGCGCGATGTGGCGGAGCGCTCCACCGCCACATCGCTTTTCGGCCGCTCCATGGCCCTGCCCGCCTTTCTCGCCCCCATCGGCTCGCTCTCCCTGTTCGACAAGGAGGGCGCGCTCGCCAGCGCGGCGGCGGCGCGGGCGGCGGGCGTGCCCTGCTTCATCAGCATCATGTCCCAGCCTGCGCTGGAAGAGGTGGCGCGGGCCGAGCCGGATGCCGTCCTGATCCTCCAGATCTATGTGCGCGGCGACCGCGACTGGCTGCGGCAGGTGGTGGGGCGCGCCGAGGCCGCGGGCTGCGCCGCCATCTGCCTGACCGTTGATTCCGCGGTCTACGGCCGGCGCGAACGCGACCTGCGCAACCGTTTTTCCTCCGCCGCGGCGGTGGATCGGGTGAATTTCGACGACCGCAAATCGGTGCAGATCACCACCGAGCAGGCCGCGCTGTCGTGGGATGACGTGGCCTTCCTGCGCAGCCTCACGCGGCTGCCGCTGATCCTCAAGGGTATCCTTCACCCCGAGGATGCCCGCCTCGCCGCCGAGCACGGAGCCGACGCGGTCTATCTCTCCAACCACGGCGGGCGGCAGCTGGACCATTGCGTGCCGGCCCTCGATCAGATCGAGGCTGCGCGCGCCGCCATCGGCGCCGACAAGCCGGTGCTCGTGGACGGCGGCTTCCTGCGCGGCACCGACATCGCCAAGGCGTTGGCGCTCGGCGCGACGGCTGCGGGGCTCGGCAAGCTGCAAGGGCTCGCGCTGGCGGCCGGCGGGCGGGCCGGGGTGGAAACCATGCTCTCCCTTCTCAAGGCCGAGCTTTCCAACGCGCTGGCGCTGCTGGGCTGCCGCACCGTTGCGCAACTCGATCCAGCGCTGCTGCGCCGGACCCAGCCCGGACTTTCATCCAGCGTCCTGTCCACCTTCATCGGCCAGCGCCAGCCACAGACCTGACGCCCGAAATCCTCTCCCGGACGCCCGCACGGGGCCTCATCCCACCATCGAAAGCCTACGGAAACTGGTGCAATGAAGAATATCGAACGTCCCGAGGTCACGCTTTCCGAAACGGTGGAATGGGGCAGCGACATCGCCGCCCGCATGCTGCGTGCTCTCGACATTCCCTACATCGCCCTCAATCCAGGGGCGAGCTATCGCGGCTTCCACGACAGCCTCGTCAACCACCTGGGCAATGAGCTGCCCCAGATGCTGCTGTGCCTCAACGAGGACCATGTGGTGTCCATCGCCCACGGCTATGCCAAGGCCACCGACAAGGCCATGGCCGCGGTGCTGCATTCCAACGTCGGCCTGCTGCACGGCGCCATGGGGCTGTTCAACGCCTGGTGCGACCGCGCGCCGATGATCGTGGTCGGCGCCACCGGCCCCGTCGCCCCCGAGAAGCGTCGCCCGTGGATCGACTGGATCCACACCTCAAAGGATCAGGGTGCGCTGGTGCGCGACTACACCAAGTGGGATGACGAGCCGCGCTCGCCCCACGGCATCGTGGAAGCCTTCCTGCGCGGCGCGCAGCTTACCGAGAGCCAGCCCTGCGCCCCCGTGTACATCTGCCTCGATGCCGGCCTGCAGGAGCAGAAGCTCGATCAGCCACTCGCCATCCCCTCGGTGGAACGCTTCAAACCTGCCTCTGCGCCCCGCGCCGGTGCCGCAGAGGTGGAAGCCATCGCCGAGATGCTGGCGCGCGCCAAGACTCCTCTCATCCTGTTTGGCCGTGGCTCGCGTGATCCGGAGGCCTGGGCGCGGCGCGTGCGGCTGGCGGAACTCTCCGGCGCCTCGGTCATGACCTCCGTTCGCGAGCGCTCGGTGTTTCCCACCGGCCACGGCCTGCACATCGTGCCGCCCTTCTATTGGCTGAGTCCCGCCGCCAAGGAGAAGGTGCGCGCGGCGGACGTGATCGTCAGCTTCGACTGGGTGGACCTCAACGGCTTCCTGCTCCAGCTCACCCGCACCACCGAGACCTATCCGGCCAGGATCGCCCATGTCTCGCTGGACAGCATCCTGCATCGCGGCTGGAGCATGGACTATTTCGCGCTGCCGCCGGTGGACGTGCCGGTGATGGCGGGCGCCGATGGCGCTGTGGAGGACGTGCTCGCCGTGCTGGAGCAGAAGCTCGCCGGCCAGGCGCGCTGGGACGGCAAGAGCCGCAACACCCATCCCGTTCCCGCCTATTCCGACAATGCCTCGAAGGAAATGGCGCCGCGCGACATTGAGGTGGCGCTGGCCAAGGTGCGTGGCGAGGAGACCTTCACCCTCGCCCATGTCACCATCGGCTGGGCGGGCAACGCCTATCACTTCCGCGATCCGCTGGACTTCATGGGCCATGACGGCGGCGCCGGCCTTGCCGCCGGCCCGGGCCTCACCATCGGCGTGGCGCTGGCCCTCAAGGACTCCGGCCGCCCCGTGGTCTCGGTGCTGGGCGACGGCGATTTCATGCAGGGCGTCTCCGCCCTCTGGACCGCCGCCCATTACGGCATCCCGGCGCTGTTCATCGTCTCCAACAACCGCTCCAACTTCAACGACGAGATCCATCAGGAAGCGGTGGCGAAGATGCGCGGCCGCCCGGCGCAGAACCGCTGGATCGGCCAGCGCATCGCCGATCCCGAACTCGACCTCGCCGCCATGGCGCGCGCGCAGGGCGTGGAAGCGGAAGGCCCGGTGCAGACCATCGAGGAGCTGGAGGCGGCCATCCGGCGCGGCCTTGAAGTGGTGCGCTCCGGCAAGCCCTATTTCATCGACGCCCACGTGACGCCCGGCTACGCCAACCCGCCCCTGTCCCGCGGCGAGTGACACCAGAACCGACAGGCCGCCTGCCCGCACAGGCGGCCTCTCCGGCCTTCCATGCAAGGACCATGGCGATGAGCAACACCACGAAATTCTACATCGACGGCGCCTGGGTCGAGCCCATCGCCGGCACCCCGTTCGATGTCATCAATCCGGCCAACGAGGAGGTGGCCGGCACCATCAGCCTTGGCAGCGCGGCCGATGTGGATCGCGCGGTGAAGGCCGCCCGTGCGGCCTTCGGGAGCTGGTCGACGAGCAGCAAGACGGAACGCCTTGAGCTGCTGGCCCGCATCATTGCCGCCTACGAGCGGCGCTTCGACGAGCTGGCCGCCGTCATCACGGCGGAGATGGGCTCACCCCTCTGGTTCGCCAAGGACGTGCAGACCAACACCACGCTGGACCACTTCAAGGAAGCGCGGCGCGTGCTGAAGGATTACGACTTCGGCCACATGCTGGGCGACACCACGCGCATCGTCCGCGAGCCCATCGGCGTCGTGGGCATGATCACGCCATGGAACTGGCCGGTGAACCAGATCGCCGCCAAGTTCGCCGCCGCGCTTGCCGCCGGCTGTACCGCCGTGGTGAAGCCCAGCGAGGTGGCTCCGCTCAGCGGCATCGTGCTCGCCGAGATCCTGCACGAGGCCGGCGTGCCCAAGGGCGTTTTCAACCTGGTGAATGGCGATGGGCCAACGGTCGGCGAGGCGATTTCCGCGCATCCCGACATTGACATGGTCTCCTTCACCGGCTCCACCCGCGCCGGCGTGCTCGTGGCCAAGTCGGCGGCGGAGACAGTCAAGCGCGTCCATCAGGAACTGGGTGGCAAGTCCGCCAACATCATCCTGCCCGGCGCAGACCTCGCCAAGGCGGTGCCGGCCGGGGTGCTGCGCTGCTTCACCAATACGGGGCAATCCTGCCAGGCACCCACGCGCATGCTCGTCCATCGGGACCAGTTGGGCGAGGTGGTGGAGATCGCCCGGCGGACGGCGGAAGCGGTCGTCGTCGGCGATCCGCTGGCTGAGGGCACCCGTCTCGGCCCGCTGGTCAGCAAGGCGCAATTCGACCGCGTGCAGCACCTGATCGGCGTCGGGATCGCCGAAGGCGCAACGCTGGTGATTGGAGGCCAAGGGCGTCCGGCCGACCTCAACCGCGGCTATTACGTGCGCCCGACCATCTTCTCGGATGTGCGCCCGGACATGACCATCGCCCAGCAGGAAATCTTCGGTCCCGTGCTCTCCATCCTTTCCTATAAGGACGAGGACGACGCCATCGAGATCGCCAACGGCACACTCTATGGCCTCTCGGGCTATGTCTGGGCGGGGTCGCTGGAGCACGCCCGCGCCATCGGCCTGCGCATGCGCGCCGGACGCATCTATCTGAACGGCGCCCCGCACGGAAAGCTTCAGGATGTGGAGGCCCCGTTCGGCGGCTACAAGCAGTCGGGCAATGGCCGCGAGGCCGGCATCTACGGGCTGGAGGACTTCCTGGAGATCAAGGCCATCCTCGGATACGAGGTGGCCTGACCGAGGTCCCCGGCCCGTACCCGCGCGGGTGCGGGTCGAACTGCCCGGACCGAAACGGGAGAAAAGGCCGTTTTTTTTTTCGGAAGAGGCCTTTTCCGTCTGTCGCCCCCTCTTGCCCACGGAACACGGGCCCCTCCTCGCGGAGAGGCCCCCAATCCGGCCGCCGGAAGGGCTCACTCCACCGGCGGCAGGCTCAAGGCCGCATCCACCAGCGCGCCGGCGCGCTTGAAGTCGTAGTCGCGGAAGACGTTCATCTTCACAAGAAAGGACGCGCCGCCGTAGAATTTCTCGTACTGCTGGTGGCGATTGCCCAGCTCCGAGCCGATGAAATCCCAGGCAAGGCGCATCAGCGCCACGCGCTCGCGGGCATTGAGCACGGGCGTACCGAAGAAGCGCTCCAGATCGGGACGGGATTCGGGGTTCTCGAAATCCTTCACCGAGGACGGCAGCGTAATCATCGCCGCCCCGGTCAGCTCGCGCACGATGTCGATCATGCGCGGGTTGATCTCCGACTGAAGCGCCATCACCGAATACAGAATGGTCTTGGAGGGCCACAGCACGCCCTCCTCGTCATAGGAGGCCATCACCTCCTGCGCCTGAAGCATGCCGTCGACGATAGACGCGAGCGCGGCCAGCTCACCCATCTGCACCTGCACCGGCGGCACACCATCATTGCCCACGGCCTCGTTCATGCGCTTGGCGAGGCCGAGCAGGAAGCGCAGCTTGGTGGCGAAGCGGGCCTGCGCCTGGTGGTTGCCGTAAAGATGGGAGGGCGTCTTCCACCACTGGTCTCGGCACAGCTCGATGTCGCGATAGATGAAGACGCGCTCCCAGGGCACGAACACATTGTCCAACACCACGAAGCAGTCGCTCTCGTCGAACCGGCTGGTGAGCGGATGATCCTCCGCATTGTCCGCCTGCTGGGCGAACGGACGGCGGGAATAAAGCCGCAGGCCCTCTGCATCGGCCGGGATGGCAATGCTGATGGCGTAGTTCTCGTCACCCGGCTGCAACGGATGAATGCAGCTGACCTGGATATAGTCGGCATAGACCGCGCCGGTTGCCAGCTGCTGGCCGCCGGACACATAGATCCCCTCCGCCGTCTCCTTCACCGCGCCGGCGTAGAGGTGCGGATCGGCCTGCTTGTGGGCGGGCTTGGAACGGTCGATCTGCGGCGGCACGATCGCGTAGGACACATAAAGGTGGTTGTCGCGGATGTATTTGTAGAAATTGACCACGTTCTCCGCATAGCGCGCGCCGGATTTGGCGAAGACCGAGGGCTTGGCTGCATATCCGGTGAAGAAATTGGCCACATGGTCCGGCGTGCGGCCCATCAGGCCGAAAGTCTGCTCGGCCCACTTCTCGGCGGCAATGCGCTTGGCTTTCAGGTCGGCATGGGTTTTCGGGATCTGGAAGCAGCGCCAGGCGCGCTTTCCGGTCTCCTCCACCTCGAAGGTCATGGTTTCCAGATTTTCGGGCGCAGCCGCAAAATCGAACAGGCGCGCCATGGACTTCGCCCCCTCGCGGAAGGCCGGGTGCGAGGTGGGATCGCTGACCTTCTGCCCATCGACGAAGATGCAGCGCTTGCTGGCCTTGAGGTCGGCGAGAAATGCGGCCCCCGTGCGCAGGCCGGCGGCAGCGGAAGTGACCGGGGTCTGGATGGTCATGACAAATGCCTTCTGGAAGGGGGCGCCGGGTTCACGCCATTCGTGTTCGACCCGTCCTCGGACGGCGCTGCCGCACGGGCGGCAGATGCAGCCGAGCAAGTAACTACATTTTGTAGTTATTTTTGTAGCTGTCAATGTACCTTTCCGGTTTGTGATGCCGGCCCGCCGTGGCATCCTCGGCCATGACGCGCTGCCGGCAGGCACGCCCGGGCACCGACACGAAGAGACGACCGCAGATGCCTCCCCGCCGAACAGCTTCCCCGGCTTTCATTCCGCCCATCACGATTTCGCGGCCCGACTTCCTCAATGCGGGCAGCGACCGGGACTTCCGCGACAGCATCTTCTCCATGGTGCGGGCGCTCGACGGGCTGCAGGCCTGCCGCGAGGTGTTCGCGCAGGAGCTCGGCCTGACCGGCAGCCAGTTCGCCGTGCTCATAGGCACGGCCTATCGCGAGGGCACGGACGGCGTGACCATCCGCGACCTTGCGGAACACGTGCGCCTCGCGGCCCCGCACGTGACCACTGAGGTCGGGCGACTTGTCCGCAAGGGGCTGATGACGAAACGCCCCCATCTCACCGACCGCAGGAGCGTGCTGGTATCGCTCACGCCGGAGGGCGAGGCCGAGGTGCGCCGGGTGGCCCCGCTGGTCCGGCGGATCAACGACATTCTTTTCGAATCCATCTCGCGCGCCGATCTCGATGCACTGACGCGGGCGATGAAGGCCCTGATCGTCAATTCGGAGCGGGCTCTCGCGGAAGTCCGCTGGGGCGACATGCTGAAGGATGCCCGGGCCGAGGGCACTCCAGCCGAGGCCGGAGACCGCCGCCGCGCCACCGCCAGGACCATCGGCTAAACCGCGCCCGGAGGGGGCCCTACCAAGGATCCAGAGGCATGAAGATCGTTGCGCGCCATGCCGCCGCTTCCCGGCCGCCGCTCATCGTCGGCACGGACGATGACGCTTGCGCGGCTGCTGCCGCCCGCCTGAAAGGCATTGCGCCATGAGCGACGCCCGTGCCTTCCGCGAGACCCTCGGCCTGTTTCCCACCGGCGTCGCCATCGTCACCACCTGCGGCACGGACGGCGAGCGGATCGGCGCCACCGTCAGTTCCTTCAACTCGGTGTCGCTGGACCCGCCGCTGATCTTGTTCTCCATTGCTCGGAACACCAGGGCCTATGCCGCGTGGGCAGCGGCGGACCACTATGCGGTGAACGTCCTGCCGGAGCGCGAGAGTGAGCTCTCCACACGCTTCGCCCGATCGCTGTCCGACAAATGGGAGGGCCTCGCGCCCGAAGCGGGGCGAGGCGGCGTACCGCTGCTGCGGGAAGCCCTGGCATGGTTCGAGTGCCGGCACCATGCCCGCTACGACGGCGGCGACCACCTCATCCTCGTCGGCGAAGTGATCGCCCATACGGCGCGCAGCTCAACGCAAGGGCGCCCGCTGGTCTTCTTCAAGGGCAAGTATCGGAAGCTGGACGAGGATTCGCCACGTCCGACGCCATCCGGCATCGAGCACCTGCTCCACGGCTGGTAGCCGCCGAATCGAAAGCCTTTTGCAGGGCACAGCAGCGACCTTCTACCAGTTCGTCCATCTGGCGCGCGAACGGGCATGACGATGGCTGCGCGATGCATCGCGAGAAGCGCCTTGCGTGACCGGATCAGACCGGATCCCAGGTAAAGACGTCCGACGACACGTCGAGGCGATGGAAGCTGGCGGCGAGCGCCGGCATGGCGTGATCGGCGATCCGTTCCGGCGTCCAGCCGTCGTCGCGCTGAACCGATCGCACCGGCCGCGGCTGGCTGAAGAGGAAGATCTCGTTGTTGCGTACGCTGAAGATCTGTCCGCTCACGTCCGAGGCCCTGTCGGAGAGGAGGTAGACAGCCAGCGGCGCGACCTTGGCCGGGGTCATCTGCTGCAGGCGGGCGACGCGCGCCTCCTGCTCGGGCGTGTCCACCTTGATGGAAGAGATCATCCGGCTCCAGGCGAAGGGAGCGATGCAGTTGGAGCGCACCCCGAAGCGCTCCATGTCCAGGGCGATCGACTTCGACAGGCCGACGATCCCGAGCTTGGCGGCGGAATAGTTCGCTTGCGCCCGGTTGCCGATGAGCCCCGACGTGGAGGTCATGTGGACGAGGCTGCCCGATTGCTGCTCCTTGAAGAGCGGGGCGGCAGCCCGGCTGATGTTGAAGCTGCCGTAGAGATGCACCTTGAGGACCTTGTCCCACTCCTCATCCGACATCTTGTGGAAGAAGGCGTCGCGCAGGATGCCCGCATTGTTGACGATGCCGTCGAGCCGTCCGAAGGCGTCGCGCGCGGCCTGAACGATGCGGCCGGCGCCCTCGGCGTCTGCGACGCTGTCGAGGCTGGCGACCGCTTCCCCGCCGGCGGAGCGGATCTCCTGGACGACGCACGCGGCGGGGCCCTCGTCCTGCCCCTTGCCGTCGAGGCCCGCGCCGATGTCGTTGACCACGACCATGGCGCCATGGGCCGCCGCCGACAGGGCGATGTCACGGCCGATCCCGCCGCCGGCCCCGGTGACGACGACGACCTTGCCGTCGAGCATCCTGGTTGCGCTCATGGTCATGCTCCCTTCAGAAGCTGACGGGCGATCAGCAGTTGCTGGATCTGGCTGGTGCCCTCGTAGATCCGCATCAGGCGGACATCGCGATAGAAGCGTTCCACGGCGTACTCGCTCATGTATCCCGCGCCGCCGTGCACCTGGACGGCCCGGTCGGCCACGCGGCCCACCGCCTCGGTGGCGAAATACTTGGCGGCGGATGCCTCCGTGCGGGCGGCACCCTCGCGGTCATAGATCGCGGCCGTCTGCTCCACGAGCGCCTTCGCGGCGAGGTATTCCGTGTGGCTGTCGGCGATCATCGCCTGAATCAGCTGGTATTCGGCGATGGGCTTGCCGAACTGCCTGCGCTCGCGGGCGAAGGAGACCATCTCCGCGATCAACCGCCGGCATGCACCGGTGGCGAGAGCCGCGATGTGAATTCGCCCGCGGTCCAACACGCGCATGGCGAGCCGGAAGCCGCGCCCCGGCACGAGGCCGATGATGGCGCTTGCCGGCACGCGCACGTTGTCGAATATCACGTCCGATGTGGTGGTCCCGCGCTGGCCCATCTTTCGGTCCTTCTTGCCGATGGTGAGGCCGGGCGTGGGCCGCGGGACAAGGAAGGCCGAGATGGCGTCCGCGCCAGGCTTGTCGAACTCGGTGCGGGCCATGACCGTGAACAGGCCGGCGCGCTCGGCATTGGTGATGTAGCGCTTGGTGCCGCTGATGACGTAGTCGTCGCCGTCGCGCACCGCGCGGGTGGTGAGATTGGCCGGGTCGGAGCCCGTGTCCGGCTCGGTGAGCGCGAAGGCGGAGATGATCTCGCCGCTGGCGAGCTTCGGCAGGTAAAGCTGCTTCTGCTCCTGCGTCCCCTCGAAGATGAGGCCACGGGCGCCGATGCCGATATTGGTGGCGAGCAGGGAGCGGAAGGCGAGGGCCGTGCCGCCGAAGATCATGGCGAGCTGGGTTTCCTGACGCGCGTTCAGACCGATGCCGTCATACTCGGGCGGGATGGTGAGGCCGAACAGCCCGAGTTCCCGCATCTCGGCGACAATCTCCTCGGGTATCTCGTCCTCGATCTCGACCCGCATCTCGTTGGGAACGAGGCGTTCGGCGACGAAGCGCTCCACCGCGTCCTTGAGCTGGCCGAAGGTTTCGTCGTCGACGATGGGGATCGTCATGTGGCGTTTGCTCCCTTGTTGCGATGCTCCGGCGCCCGACCGATGGTGCAGGTGCCCTCGACGGCGCGCTCGCCGGAGGCGGTTTCGACATAAATTTCGTATGTCCCGGCTTCGAGGCTCCGCAGGTAGCCTCCGGCCCGGATGGCGGAGCCCACGGGCACCGGCTTCACGAAGCGAACCTCTACGCTGACGTCGTCCGGGAGACCCCCGAACGTGCGCTCAATCGCCTCGATCACCAGGTTGAGCCCCAGCGTCCCGTGGATGATCGGCCGACCAAAGGTGGTGCCCGCCGCGAATGCGGGATCAAGATGGATGGGATTGAAATCGGCGGTGAGCTCGGCATAGCGGGCGACCTCGTGCGGTCCCGCCACCAGGCTGACGGCGACAAGCTCGCGGGGAAGCGCGGCCCCATTTGGCGTTTCCATCGGTTGGTTCCTTCTCCGGCGCCCTGGGCGGCGCTCTTCATCTGGACCAGATCGCGCTGATCTCCCCCGTGAGGACGCAGCGCCCGCCATCCCGCAGGACGACGCCGAACCCCACCCAGCAGCGCGTCCTGCGCATCTCCTTCCAGAGGCAGCTGACCTCCGCATCGAGGCGGTCACCCGCCTTCGCCGGCGCGCCGAAGGCGAGCGTCTGCGCCGCATGGACGTTGCCCGGAGGACGCGGCCTGATGGCCATGAGGTAGGCTTCCATCATCGCAGCCACGAGCATCCCGGACGGCACGTGCCCCTCTTCCGCGGATGCGCCATAGATGGCGCGCCAGGTGGCGAGGCGGGCTTCGTCCAGAGCGATGGCATGGCGGCCGAGCGGTTCGCCGGGGCGAAAATCGTCGAACACCCACACACGGGCGGCAGCATCGGTCATCAGCCCTGCCCTCCCCGCAGCCGGCCCGCCGGCGGGCCGGCTGCGAGGCGCCGCTCCGACTGGCGGACCCCGCGCGACACGCCGAACAGCGACTCGCTGACGAAATCGGCCGCATCCCTGAGCGCGACGCCGAGCCGCTCGACTTCCGGGCGCGCCAACTGCCCGGCGATGGAGATGCCGCTGATGCCGAGACGGGGCTTGCCGGAATGGTCGGTCACGATCGCCGCGGCGATTTCCAGGCCCCGGAACAGCTGCCCGAAATCGAAGGCGTAGCCGTCGCGGCGCGCCTGCTCCACGTCGCGCGCATAGTCCTCGAAGCTCGGCGGCGACTGCCACTGCAGCGTCTTGAAACGCGCCTTCAGCTCGGCACGCGGCAGGCCGCGCAGGGCTGCGTAGCACCGCCCCACCGCGCCCACGAAGGTCGGCAGCCGCGAGCCGTCGGACATGTCCACGCGCACCGTCTTCGCGGTGGAAACGCGGTCGATGAGAATGATGCGCTCGCCCTCGGTGATCTGCCACAGGCACACGAGGCATTTGTGCTCGCCGGACAGGCGCGCAAGCTCGGGCCTGATGAGGTCGGTCTGGTTGGCGCCGAGCAGCGGCAGGGAAAGCTCCAGGACGCCCATGCCGATGGCATAGGTCTTCGCCTCCGGATCGAATTCGACCAGATGCTCGATGGAGAGGGTCCGCAGGATGTTGAAGCAGGTGCTGACGCTCACTCCGGCATCGCGCGCAATCACGTTGACGCCGGCGGGCACGCTCGATTGCGCCAGCGTTCTCAGGATCGAAACTGCGTTCGCGACGGCTCCGACGATTTTTGGCGAGGGGTCTTGATCGGCCGTGTCACTCATGTATGAATGGCTTTCAGAAATTTGTGAATGTCATTCACGATAGAGAATGACTAACACATCGCTGCCGGAGATGGGAAGCCCCCTCCGCAGAAATCCAGGGCGAGGAAACGTGCCAAAAGAGAATGAGGCCAAAGCGCAAGCGGCGGTCACAGGCAATGGGGAGCGTGCGCCCGCAGGGCTTGACGGTGCGCGGATCCTGGATCTCGGCCGTTACATCGCGGCTCCGTACTGTGCGGCGATGCTCGCCGACCAGGGGGCCGAGGTGATCCGGATCGAACCCCCGGCGGGCGCGCCCGACCGGGAAGTCATGCCGATCGGCGTTCCCGGCCGTGGCGCGCTCTATGTGCAGATGAACCGCAACAAGAAGTCGCTCGTGCTCGATCTTGAATCGACGGCCGGGCGCGCCGCGTTCGAGCGGCTCGTCGCGTCGTCCGACGCGGTCATCGTCAACCTGCCGCCCGCGGCGCTGAAGCGCGCGCGGCTCGACTATGACAGCCTCAGGGCCTGCCGCCCCGACATCATCCTCACCACCATCAGCGCCTTCGGGCCCGAGGGCGACAGCCGCGACCGCATCGGCTTCGACGGCACCGGGCAGGCCCTTAGCGGCGCCATGCACCTGACCGGCACGGGCGAGCGCCCGCTCCGGGCCGCCGTCTCCTATGTGGACTATGCGACCGGCATCTCCGCCGCCTTCGCGACCCTGGCCGCGCTCTACGAGCGGCGGATCACGGGGCGCGGCCAGCACGTGCAGGCCTCGCTCCTCGGCACGGCGCTCGCCATGACCAACCCGATGCTGATCGAGGAGGCGATGGACGCGCGCAGCCGCGTGGCGATCGGCAACCGCAGCCCCATCGCCGGGCCCTCCGACCTGTTCCGCACCCGCGACGGCTGGGTCATGGTCCAGGTGATCGGAGATGGCATGTTCCGCCGGTGGGCGGAGTTCATCGGTCGGCCCGGCCTTGCGGAGGATCCCCGCTTCTCCTCGGACATCGGCCGCGGCGAGCACGGGGAGGAGCTGAGCGCGATCATGGCCGGGTGGTGCGCCACGCGCTCCTCCGAGGACTGCCTCGATGAGCTGGCGGCCGCCAGGATCCCGGCGTGCAAGGCGCTCACTCCGGCCGACGCGCTTGCCGCGCCCGAGAACATGGCTGGCGGCTTCTTCTGCGAGGAGGAAATTCTCGGTCGCCGCGTCCCCATCGCCACGCGGACTGTGCGCACCGTCGCGGCCCAGGCGCGCGCCCACCGGCCAGCGCCCGATCTCGGCGCCGATTCGCACGACCTTCTCGCATGCCTCGGTTACGGACCCGAGGAGATTGCAAACCTGGCGAACAAGACGGGGCAGCCCGCAAAAACGTGAAGGCCGGGCGCGGACAAAGCCGCGCTCCAACAAATGGAGGAGAGGAAATGCCGCTCACGATCCGTGTGAAATCCATCGCCTTTGGCGCTTCGCTCAGCCTTCTCGGTGCGATCGGCGCCGCCCAGGCCCAGGAGACGATCAAGCTCGGGCTCTCGGTGCCGCTGTCGGGCACCGGCGCGACCTGGGGCAAGGGCTCGGAATTCATGTGCAAGAAGGCCGCACAGGAGATCGCGCAGGCCGGTGGCGTCAAGGTCGCCGGCAAGGCCTACAATTTCGAGTGCCTCGCCTACGACAACAAGTACAACGCCGCCGAAGGAACAAAGGTCGCCCAGACCCTGCTCAACCGCGAGGGCGTCAAGTTCATCGGCGGCAGCCTCGGCACCGCGCTGGTTCAGGCACTTCAGTCGCTCAGTGAACGGCGGGGCGTGATCCTGTTCACCACCGCCTGGGGGCCCAGCATCAAGGGTCCCAAATTCCCGCTGACCTTCACCCAGATGAACACGCCGTTCGAGATCCTGCCGCCACTGATCCGCTTCATCCACGAGGAAAACCCGCAGGCCAAGTCCATCGTCATGCTCAACCCCAACGACGCGACCGGCCGCGACACCGAGGCGGTAGCGAAGAAGGTGTGGAGCGAGACCGGCGTGAAGGTCCTCTCCAGCGACTTCTATGAGCGCGGCACCACCGAGTTCCAGCCCATGGCGGCGCGCATCGCCTCCCTGAAGCCGGACATCGTCGACCTGGGCGCCATGCCGCCCGCCGACGCCGGAGCGGTGCTGAAGGAACTCGACGTGCTCGGCTGGAAGGGCGTGAAGGTGGTGGAGGTCGGCACCGGCATCGACGGCCTCAAGGCGACCGGCGGCAATGCCATCGAGGGCGTCTACATGGGCGCAGCGGTGACCTTCGACGGACCGACGGCCACGGAACGGCAGAAGGCCGTCAACGCGGAGGCAAGGACCCTCCTGGGCGAATCGATCAACGCCATCCAGATCGGCTTCTACGATTCCGTCTACGCGCTCAAGGCGGCGATGGAGAAGGCCCAGTCGATCGACCCGAAGGCGGTGGCGGCCGCGCTGCCAGACGCCGCCTTCACCTCCTTCTATGGCGACAAGGTCGACTTCTACGGTGTCGACACCTACGGCTCGCGCCAGCAGATGCGCCTGCCGGTCATCATCACCCAGGCCCGGGACGGCAAGCTGGTGGAGAAGTCCCGCGTCGTCCCCTCGGCCAAGTGACGCGCGGACCCGCCCCAACGAAAGCACGCCAGCAATGCAAACCGCGATACAGCTGATCCTGACGAGCCTGCAGATTGGCGCCGTCTACATCCTGTTCTCGCTCGGCCTGACACTGGTCTTCGGTGTCATGCGGATCGTGAACTTCGCGCACGGCCAGCTCTTCGCCGTCTCGGCGCTGGTGGTGGCGACGACGGTGCCCTGGCTGGCGGGCTGGGGGCTTCCCATCCTGCCCGCCTACCTCTTCGCGGTGGTGGCGGGCGTCGGCGTCGCGGTGGCGCTCGGCCTGCTGATGTACGTCGGTGGCTTCCGCTTCTTCCAGCGCGACCTCGTCGGATCCTTCATCCTCTCGATCGGCCTCGTGCTCGTGCTCGACGGCGTCCTGCTCAAGGTCTTCGGCGGGGCGGTACGCCCGGTGCCGGAGATCCTGCCGGGCACCGTCTCGGTGCTGGGGGCAACGATCACCAACCAGCGGCTCGCCCTCTGCGTCGCCGCGATGGTCATCACCGGCCTCCTCTATCTGGCGCTTACGCGGACCAAGCTCGGCAAGGCCCTGCGCGCGGTCTCGATCGACCACGAGGCGGCGATGCTCCAGGGCGTGCCGTACAATGCCATGGCGCTTGCCGGCTTCATCATCGCCGCCGGGCTCGCGGCTCTCGCCGGGGCGCTGATCGCGCCGGTCACCATCGTCTCGCCGGTCATCGGGGCGGACTACCTGGTCAAGGGCTTCATCGCCGTCATCGTCGGCGGCCTCGGCAGCGTGCCCGGCGCCATCGTCGGCGGGCTGTTCGTCGCGGCGATCGAAACCTTCGGCAGCTTCTACTTCGACCCCAGCTCGGCGACCATCGCCATCTTCCTCCTCGTCATTGCCGTGCTGCTGGTGCGGCCGAAGGGGCTCCTCGGCCATGGATGACCTGAAGCTGCCTTGCTGGGCCGCCGGCATCGCCCTCGCGCTTGCCGTCACGCTCTTCATCCGCGATCCCTACATCGCGAGCGTCCTGAACCTCATCGCCATCGCCGCGCTGACGGCGGTCAGCCTGCGCTTCGTGATGCTGATGGGCGAGCTCAACTTCGCCACCGCCGCCTTCGTGGGGATCGGCGCCTACACCACCGGCGCCGTGGTCACGATCCTCGACTGGCCCTTCGCCATCGCGCTGGTCGCCGGCGGCCTCGTCGCGGGTCTCGTCTCGATCGTCTTCGGCTACGTCACGCTCAGGACCAAAGGGCCATATTTCCTGCTGATCGGCTTCGCCTTCACCGAGGCGGTGCGCATCCTCTATTCGAAGAGCACGACGCTCGGCGGCACGTCCGGCATGATCGGCATCTTCCCGCCGGTCGCCCTCGACGGCTGGATGCCGACCGTCATCGTCGCCGTCTCCGCCGCGCTGATCTTCGCGCTGTACGCCCTGGAGCGGTCCGATTTCGGCAAGATCCTGACTGCCATCCGCGACAACGAGAACGTGGCACGCACGGTGGGCCTCAACATCCTGCTGGTGAAGATCGCCTGCTTCGCGGCCGCTTCCGCCGCAGCCGGCGTGGCGGGAAGCCTCCATGCCTTCGCCAACAACGTGATCAGCCCCGGCGACTTCAGCTTCCTCGTGGCCGCCTTCGCTCTCGCCTATGTGAAGGTCGGCGGGGAAGACAACATCGTGGGCCCGCTGTTCGGCTCGGTTCTCCTGGTTGTCCTCGGCAGCTACGCGCTCGGCCTCGGCGGCGACGAGCACATCTTCTACGGCGCCGCGATCACACTGGCCGTCCTGCTGCTGCCCCGCGGCATCACCGGGCTCGTGACCGGCCGGCGCGCCCGGGCCGCGGGAAAGGAGCACTGAGATGCACGCCGCGGAACAACCGCTGCTGACCACCCGCGGACTGACCCGCCGCTTCGGCGGCCTCGTCGCCGTGTCCAATCTCGACCTCGAGATCCGGCCACGGGAGATCCTGGGCCTGATCGGCCCCAACGGCGCCGGCAAGAGCACCACGTTCAACCTGATCAGCGGCTTCTACAAGCCGTCGGCCGGGGAACTCTTCGTCCTCGGCGAGGACTGCACCGGCAAGTCCGCGCTGACCATCAGCCGGCTCGGCCTGGTGCGCACCTTCCAGCATGGCAGTTTCATGCGCAGCATGAGCGTCGCCGACAATATCCTTCTCGGCACGATCCACCCGGTGAAAGGCACCGCCGCCCGGCGCGCGCGCGTGGCGGAAACGGCGGCGATGCTCGGGCTCACCCCCTTTCTCCACGACGAGGCGGGAAGCCTGCCCCACGGGCTGCAGCGCCTCGTCTCCATCGGCATCGCCTTCGCTGCTCGCCCGCGCCTCCTCTGTCTCGACGAACCGCTGACGGGCCTCAACCAGACCGAGGTCGCAAACACATTGACAGTGCTGCAGCGCATCCGCGACGAGTTCGGCTGCTCGGTGCTGCTGGTCGAGCACAACATGAAGGCGGTGATGCGCGTCTGCGACCGCATCGTGGTGCTGCACCACGGCCAGCATCTGGCGACCGGGACCCCGGCCGAGATCCGGGCCGACAAGCGGGTGATCGACGCCTATCTGGGGCATCGCCATGACCATTGAACCGGTGAACACGGAACCTGTGCCGCTGGCGGTTGCCGGCCTGTCGGCGAGCTATGGCGTGGTGCCGGCGCTGCGCGATGTCTCCATCACGCTATACTCCGGCGAGATCGTCACGCTGATCGGCGCCAACGGGGCGGGCAAGTCCACGCTGATCAAGGCGATCTGCGGCCTGGTCCGCCCCAGCGCCGGCAGCGTCCGCCTGTTCGGCGAGGACGTGACGGGCCTGTCCCCCGACCGCCTGGTGAGGAAGGGACTGTCCGTGGTGCCGGAGGGCCGGCGCCTCTTTTCCGAGATGACGATGCGCGAAAACCTCGAGCTCGGTGCATTCGCCCGGAGCGACCGGGCGGCGGTCGGGCGCGACTTCGAACGGGTGATCGACCTGTTCCCCGAACTGCGCGAGCGCCTTGCCACCCCGGCCGGAGCCTTCAGCGGGGGCCAGCAGCAGATGATCGCAGTGGCCCGGGCCTTGATGAGCGCCCCGCGTGTGCTCCTCCTCGACGAGCCCACCATCGGACTGGCTCCCGCCGTCGTCGACCGGATCGCGGACATCATCACCAGGATCGCGCGGACCGGCGTGAACGTCCTCCTGGTCGAGCAGAACGCCGAAACGGCGCTCTCAGTCGCCGACCGCGCCTACATCCTCGAAGCAGGCGCGATCACCGCCGAGGATCGCGCGATCACCCTCGCCGAGAGTCCGGAAGTTCAACGGGCCTATCTGGGAATCTGACCATGGCGCTCGACCAAAACGATATCTGGCAGCCGACCGTGGATCATGTGGCGCGCGCGCAGGTCACCGCGCTGTCGCGGCGGCTTGGCGTGTCGGACGCCGACCAGCTCTACGACCTGTCGCTCGCAGAGCCCGAACGGTACTGGCGCGAGGTCAACGCCTTCTGCGGCATCCGCTGGAGCCGGGACTATGAGCGCTATTGCGACCTGGAGCGGGGCGCCCCGTTCCCGTCCTGGTTCGTGGACGGCGAGCTCAACTGGGTCGACACGATCCTCGACAACGCGGATGCCGCCGACCGCATCGCGATCGTGGCCGAGCGCGAGGATGGCTCGATCCGCAGCATCACCTATCGTGCGCTCGCCGTCGAGGTCCGCAGCCTCGCCGCCGGCCTGCTCCGCATCGGCCTGAAGCGCGGCGACCGCATCGGCCTGCTGATGGAGAACGGCATCGAGGCCTCGGTCTCGCTCCTCGCCATCGCCTATATGGGCGCCATCGTGGTGCCGCTGTTCAGCGGCTTCGGGACGGACGCCATCGTGGCGCGGCTCGAGCCATGCGGCGCGCGGGCGCTCATCGCCACCTCCGGCTTCCCGCGGCGCGGGCGTTTCGTGTCCACCGCCGGGACCATCGCGGCCGCGCGGAAGGAGCTGCCGGCACTCGACCTCGTTGTCGTCAAGCCCGCCCCGGACGATCCGCAGGCGGCGGATGCGTGCGGCGGCACGCACGACTGGCACGACATCCTCGCTCCCGCCGAGCCCGCACCACCATCGGAGCGGATGTCGCCGAACGATCCCTTCATGGTGATCTTTACTTCAGGCACCACCGGCAAGCCCAAGGGCGCCGTGCACGTTCACGGCGGCTTTCCCATCAAGATCGCCCACGACGCGGCGGTCCATTTCGACGTGGCGCCGGGCGACGTGTTCTGCTGGCCGGCGGACATGGGCTGGATCGCCGGCTCGCTGATCCTTGGCTCGGCGCTTCTGCGCGGGGCGACGCTGGTGTGTTACGACGGCGCGCCCGACTTCCCGGACTGGTCGCGGATGGGGCGCCTGGTCGAGCGCCACCGCATCACGCATTTCGGCTCGGCTCCCACGCTGATCCGCGGCCTCGCCGCGAACGCGGACATCAGCACCGCCCCGGACCTGTCGTCGCTGCGCCTGCTGATCACCGCCGGCGAGAGCATCGCGCCCGAGCATTTCGTCTGGTTCGAACGCCATTTCGGCCGCAGCGAGTGCCCTCTGATCAACTATACCGGCGGCACCGAGGTTTCCGGCGGCCTGCTCTCCAGCGTCGTGACGCGGCCGATCATTCCCGCCGGCTTCAACACCCGCTCGCCCGGGGTGGCGGTGGACGTGCTTGATCCGGCGGGGCGGCCGCTCACCGGAGAGATCGGGGAGCTCGCCATCCTCGCGCCCTTCGTGGGCATGACGGCGAGCTTCTGGCAGGACGACGAGCGCTATCTGGAGAGCTACTGGGGCACGCTGCCCGGCGTGTGGATCCATGGCGACCTCGCCTTGCGCACCGAGAGCGGGCACTTTTTCCTGCTCGGCCGCTCGGACGACACCATCAAGGTCGCCGGCAAGCGCGTCGGCCCGGCCGAGGTCGAGGAGATCCTGGTGGAGATCGACGGCGTGTTGGAAGCCGCGGTCATCGGCGCCAGCGACCCGGTGAAGGGCCAGGCGATCATCGTCTTTCTCACCTGCGACGGGGCATCCGAAAACATCCGCTCCCTTGCGGCGGCGCGGATCCAGGAGCGCCTGGGCCGCCCCTTCGCGCCCCGCGCGGTCTTCATCGTGCCGCAGCTGCCCAAGACGCGCAGCTCCAAGATCATGCGCCGCGTCGTCCGCTCGGTCTATTCCGGCGGGCCGACGGGCGACCTGTCCTCTCTCGTCAATCCGGAGGCCATCGAGGATATCGAGCGGATCATCCGCCAGGAGTGAACCGCGGCGGACGTGTTTCCATCGTCAGAAGAAAATCCGTTCCCCACCCTGCGACGCGGGCCGATGGGAACGGGCACCGGGAGCAGGCACTCATGGATCTTAAGCTGCGTGGCAAGAAAGTGCTGATCACCGGGGCGTCCCAGGGCATCGGCGAAGGCTTGGCGGAGGTCTTCGCCGAGGAAGGCTGCGACCTCCACCTTGTCGCCCGCTCCGGCGAGAAGCTGGCGACGCTGGCCGGGCGCCTGCGCGGGGCGCACGGCGTCAACGTGGTCGTGCAGCAGCAGGACATCGCGGCCCCGGGTGCCGCCGACGCGATCACCGCGACCGCCGGCAGCGTGGACGTGCTGGTCAACAATGCCGGCGCCATTCCGGGCGGCGACCTCTGGGAGGTGGATGCTGCGCGCTGGCGCGCGGGATGGGAGGTGAAGGTCCTCGGCTACATTGACCTGTGCCGCGCCTTCTATCCGGCGATGAGGAAGGCCGGCGCCGGCGTGATCCTCAACAACATCGGCAATGGCGGCGAGAACTTCGACTTCCGGTACATCGCCGGCTCAACCGGCAACGCCGCGCTCATGGCCTTCACGCGGGCGCTCGGCGGACGCAGCCTCGATGACGGCATCCGGGTCCTGGGCGTCAATCCCGGACCGGTGGCCACCGACCGGATCGAGAACATCATGAAGAAGCGAGCCCGCGAGCAGTGGAACGACGAAGGCCGCTTCACCGAGCTGCTCGCGGCCTACCCGCTGGGCCGCGCCGCGCATGTGCGCGAGGTCGCGGACCTCTTCGCTTTCCTCGCGTCGCCGCGCTCGGCCTACACCTCCGGCACCATCATCACCATCGACGGCGGCCTCACCTCCCGCCGCTCCATCTGACGCGGCCGGACAACGCACGAAGATCCGCTGGAGGCACCATGACCCTCGAAGCCTATTCCGCCTTTCCTTCCATCCTCACCGACCGGCCAGCGCCCGGCGTGCTGCGCCTGACGCTCAACCAGCCGGAAAGCCTCAACGCTCTGGGGGCGGACGCCCATCGGGAACTCGCCGAGATCTGGCGTGTGGTGGACCGCGACCGGGAGACCCTCGCCGTGTTGCTGTGCGCCAGCGGCAAGACCTTTTCTGCGGGCGGCTCGTTCGAGATGGTCGACAACCTCACACGCAGCTTCGATGAGCGCGCCAACATGTGGCGCGAGGCGCGCGACCTCATCTTCAACATCATCAACTGCTCGAAGCCCATCGTCTCGGCGGTGCAGGGCGCCGCCGTCGGCGCCGGCCTTGCCGCGGCGCTGGTGTGCGACATCCCCATCGTCGCGAAGACCGCCAAGCTCGTGGACGGCCACGTGCGCCTTGGCGTCGCCGCGGGCGATCATGCTGCGATCATCTGGCCCCTGCTCTGCGGCATGGCGAAGGCGAAGTACCACCTGCTGCTCAACGAGCCGGTCACCGGCGAGATGGCCGAGCAGCTCGGCCTGGTGGCGCTGGCCGTCGACGAAAGCGAGCTGCAGGACAAGGCCCTCGACGTCGCCACCCGCCTCGCGGATGGAGCGCCGGCGGCGATCCAGTGGACGAAATATACGCTCAACAACTGGCTCAGGATGATGGGCCCGACCTTCGATGCCTCGCTGGCGCTGGAAATGCTCGGCTTCTCGGGTCCCGACCCGCAGGAGGGGCTCGCCTCCTTCCGCGAACGGCGCCCGCCTGCCTTCCCGCGCAAGGCGCCGTTCTGAGATGGCGCCCGCCGCCTACGACAGGCTTCTGAGCCCGTTCCCGCTGGGCCACGTCACGCTGCGCAACCGCATCGCGATGATGCCGCACGCGGTGATGTTCGGCGCCGGCTACGGCTCTGCCATCGAGCGGACGATCGCCTATCACCTGGAGCGGGCGAAGGGTGGGGCGGGCCTCATCGTGATGTCCAACTTCCTGATGCCGGCCTCCTGGCGCCGGCTCGCCTCCTGGGGCGGCGCGCTGGAGACCTCGCCGCTCGGCGGGCTTGACCTCGCCAATGATCGCAGCCTCCTCCCGCACTACCGGCGCATGATTGAGGCGATCAAGGCGGAAGGGGCCTCTTTCGTCTCCCAGCTCAACATCAGCGGCCGCCAGCTGCGTTCCCCCGGCACGATCCCGTACGGGCTCCCGCTCGTCGCCCCTTCCCCTCTGGCCTGCCCGCGCACGGCGGAGATCCCCAGGGAGATGACCGAGGACGACATCGCCGAATACATCGCCACCATGGTCGAGGCGGCGCTGAACCTGAAGGAGGCCGGCGCCGACGGGGTCGAGCTGTTCGCGGCGCAGGGCTATCTGCTGCACGAATTCCTCTCGCCCGCGACCAACAGGCGGACGGACCGCTACGGCGGCTCGCTCGAAAATCGCATGCGCTTCCTGCTGGACTCCCTGCGCGCAGTCCGTGCCGCGGCGGGCCCGGATTTCCTCGTCGGCGCACGGATTAACGGCCGGGACGACGTACCGGGCGGGCTCGCACTCGTCGATGCGGTGGAGATCGCGACACGGCTGAAGGCGGAAGGCATCAGCTATCTCAATGTCAGCGGTCTCACCTCGCTGCATTATCCGGCCTGGATTGCCGACATCACCGCGCCGGAGGCGCAATTCGCCCCCGAGGCCGGCGCGATCCGAGAGGCGGTCTGCGGCCTTCCGGTCTGTGTCAGCTCCCGCATCGCCACGCCGGAGGAGGCGGAGGCGGTGCTCGCCGCCGGGCAGGCGGACTTCATCGGCATGGCGCGGGCGCTGATTTCCGACCCCGAGTTGCCGCTCAAGGCGGCGCGTGGGGACCGCGCGGCCATCCGCGTCTGCACCTATTCGAACCAGTCCTGCATCGTGGGGCTCGATCGGGGGCGCGGCGTCGGCTGCATCCACAATCCCGCCGTCGGGCGCGAGGCGCAGCTCGGCCTCGGCCGCATGCGCCCCGCCGGGCGGGCGAAGCGGGTGGCGGTGGTGGGGGGCGGCCCGGCCGGCCTCGCTGCGGCACGCGTCGCCGCCGAGCGCGGGCATCGGGTCACGCTCTTCGAGGGCAGCGACCGGCTCGGTGGCCAGAACCTGATGACGAGCTCGGTCGGCTCGCGCCGGGGATTTGCCGAGATCCACCGCTGGCAGATCGAGATGGTGGAGCGGCTGGACATCGACATCCGCCTTTCCACCAAGGCCGATCGCGCACGCCTCGACGACTCGGGATTCGAGGCGATCGTCCTCGCCACCGGCTCCACGCCGCGGCGGGACGGCTACACCTCGCTCAGGCCCGGCGCGGCCGGCATCGACGGCGCGGATCTGCCCCATGTGTGGACGGCGTGGGATGCGTTCCTGTCGCCAGAGCGTTTCGCGGGACCGGTGATCGTGATCGAGGACGATCCGCACCTCGCCGGCACGGCCGCGGCGGAAAGGCTCGCGGAGCGCGGGCATGCTGTCACGATCGTCACCCCGCACATGCATGCCGGCGCCGACCTGCCGGTCCATCATGCGCCGGCGCTGTACCGGCGCCTCGCGGCGTTGGGCGTCGGCGTTGTCCCGGCGACCTTCGTCACCGCGATCGAGCCGGGCGGCCTCGTCTGCGAGGCGAGATATGGCGGAGCCCGGCACCGGATCAGCCATGACGGCCCGGTGATCCTGGCGATGGGCAACACCGCGAACGATGCGCTGGCGCACGCGCTCGCCGGCAGCGGCATCGAGATCCACGTGGTGGGCGATGCGTTGGCGCCCCGGCAGGTGGACATCGCCATCCTTGATGGCGAGCGCGCCGGCTGGACACTCTGACGGGAGGACGTGATGGCAAGGCTTGATGGCAAGGTCGCGTTCGTCACCGGCGCCGCCGGCGGCATCGGCCGGCAGACCTGCGCCCGCTACATCGCGGAAGGGGCGCGCATCGCGGCGGTCGACATCGGCGCCGAGGCCGTGGGCGATGCCATCAGGGACGCGGCGGCCGGCGAGCGCGGTCTCGCCCTTGCCTGCGACATCACCGACCCGGATGCGGTGAAGGTCGCCATCGCGCGCACCGTGGCGCAGTTCGGCCGGATCGACATCCTGTGCAACATCGCCGGCGGATCGAGCGCGGCGGACGCGCGGGTGACGCAGGCGCCCGACGAGGAGTTCTGGCGCGTCATCCGCCTCGACCTCTACGGCACCTTCCTGTGCTGCAAGCACGCCATTCCCGAGATGGTGCGGGCCGGCGGCGGCTCTGTGATCAACCTGTCTTCCATGGTGGCGCTGATGGCCCTGCCGGAACGCGACTGCTACACCGCGGCGAAGGGCGGGGTTGCGGCGATGACGCGCTCCATGGCCGTCGAGTATGCCCCCGACAAGATCCGTGTGAACGCCATCGCCCCCGGCCTCGTGCTGACGCCCCGCGTAGAGGAGCTGATGGCCGGGCGCGAGGAATTGCGGCGGCTCGCCGGCCAGCACCTGCTCGGTCCGTGCCGGCCCAACGACATCGCCGAGATGGCCATCTATCTCGGCAGCGACGAATCCCGCGTGGTCACCGGTCAGGTCCTGTCCGTGGACAGCGGCGTGACCATTTCCTGAGGCAAAGAGCAATGATCCGATCCGTCGCCGTCATCGGTGTCGGCGCCATGGGCGCGCCGATGGCCATGAACATCCGCAAAGCCGGCTTCGACCTCACCGTCTGCGACCGCAGCGAGGCCGCCCGTGCCCCGTTTGCCGCGCTGGGTGTGCGCTGCGTCACCCGCGCCGCGGACTGCGCCGGCTGCGAGGCCGTCATCGTGCTGGTGGCGACACCCGAGCAGGCCCGCGCGGTGGTCCTCGGCGAAGGCGGGCTGCGCGAGGGGCTCGACGGCCGCACGCCGATGCTGGTCGTCATGGGCACGCTCGCGCCGGAGACCATGCGCGCGCTGGCGCAGGAGCTGGAACCCACCGGCGTGCCCGTGGTCGATGCCCCCGTCAGCGGCGGCGCGGTGAAGGCGCGCGACGGCTCCCTCGCCATCATCATGGGCGGGCGCGAGGAGGATTGCGCGGCGCTGCGGCCGCTGATGGCAGCCATGGGCAGCACGATCTTCCACTGCGGTCCTCTCGGCGCCGGGCAGGCCACCAAGATCGTCAACAACCTCGTCGGCATCACCACGCTCATGGTGGCGGCGGAGGCCTACCGCATCGCCGGCGCCAACGGCATCCGCCTTCCCGACGCCATCCCCGTGTTCGAAGCCGGCACCGGGCGCAATTTTTTCACGTCGCAGGCAAAGGATGCGCCGGAGGCCTATGGCACCTGGACCGCCACGCGCGCCGACTTCGACTCACTGCAGGCGATCCTGCGCAAGGACATCGACCTGGCCCTCACCATCGGGGAGGCCTCCGGCCCCCTGCCCTTCACCCGGGCCCTGCGCGTCGTGCTCGACGGCGTCGACGACGAGACCTTCCAAACCTGGCGCGCGGTCGCCTCGGCTCCCCGGCAATCCTGAGGCGGCCACGCAACGGCGCCGCCTGCCATGCGCAGAGGCAGGTGATGGGCACGGTGCTGCGACACGCCTCGGCGGAGCAGACGCAGCCCCGTCTGCCGAAAGTCGCCTCGGCCGAGCCGAGGCTGCAGGCCTTCGGCGTCATCGCGCCGACTGCCTTGTGCACCATGGCCCGGCGCGAGGGCGACCACCACGCGGTCAACCGCCGCTCAGGCTTCCGCAGCCGCCAGTGGCTTGGCATTCAGCTGCTCGGCGGTCCGCGGCGGCGGCGCTTCCGGACCAAAGGAGCCGGCGATGCCCGAGCCCCCGTAGAGCCAGTCCACGGTGCGATACCAGTCCTCCGGGCTCTTGGAGCGGATGATGGCATTGCGCAGGTCCGCGTGCCCCCCCGCCGGGTGGTAGATGTGCTCGCCGATCCAGCGCGACTGGAGTTGCACCCGGGCGGTGCGCAGCCGCCGCTGGTTCTGGTAGGCGCGGAAGGCGGCCTCCATGTCGCCGGTGGCGGCGCACTCGTTGGCGAGACACACCGCGTCCTCCATGGCCATGCAGGCGCCCTGGGCAAAATACTGCAGCATGGGATGGGCCGCATCGCCGAGCAGAACGACGCGGCCGTCCTGCCAGTTCTCCACCGGCTCGCGGTCGCACAGCACCCACAGCTTCCAGTCGCGGCCATGATCGATGATGCGCCTGGCGCGCTCGTTCACGTGCTCGAAGCCGCGACGCACCTCCTCGGCCGTCACCGGCTGGCCTGCCACCGGCTCGGGGGCGTCGTTGTGGTAGGTGACCACGAGGTTGAACACCTTCCAGCCCGACAGCGGGTAATGGACGATGTGGCATTTGGGGCCCGCCCAAAGGGTCGCCGCGTTCCAGCGCAGGTCCTCCGGCATGTGCTCGGTGGGAATGACGGAACGGTAGGTGGTGTGGCCCGACACCCGTGGCTTGCCGTCGCCCACCACCTTCTTGCGCACGTTGGACCACAGGCCGTCGGCCCCGATGAGGGCCGCGCCACGCACCGTCTCGCCGCTGGCGAGGGTGGCGGTGACGGCGGTCCCGTCCTGCTCGTAGTCCACCACCTCGGCGCTGGTGCGCAGGTCCACCAGCGGATTGGCGCGGGCGGCGCCGAGGAGCACCCCGTGCAGGTCGCCGCGATGGATGACGCCGTAGGGGTTGCGGAAGCGGGCGCGGAACGCATCGTCGAGGGGGATGCGGGTCAGCTCCTCGCCGCTGATGGCATCCATGAGCCGCAGGCTGTCGATATAGACCGCCATGGCGCGCGCCTCGTCGCCCACGCCCAGCCAGTCGAAGCAGTGGAAGGCGTTCGGCCCGAGCTGGATGCCGGCGCCGATCTCGCCGAGCACCGGCGCCCGTTCGAGGACGGTGACGCGGAACCCGTGCTTGGCGAGGCCAAGGGCGGCGGCGAGCCCGCCGATGCCGCCGCCGGCGACGAGGATGGAGCGCTTCTCGGACATTTCGTTCCCTTTCGGCAGGTATTGTGTGGAGCTCGCCGAAGTGGCGGCGCGTGGGCGCTGGCGTCCCCCGCTCAGGCGGCCTCGGCGTCGGGCTGGCGGGCGGGATGGGCGTCGGCGAAGGCGGGCAGCGCCTCGCAGGCGGCGCGCAGCCGCCTGAGGCGCGGCATGCCGGAGAGGTCCACGCCGAAGCGGTCGGCGGAGAACATCTGCGGGATGAGGCAGATCTCGGCGATGCCCGGTCCGTCGCCAAAGGCGAAGGGCGCCTCGCGCTCGCGCGCCAGCAACGCCTCGCAGGCGGCGAGGCCGTCGCCGATCCAGCGCCGGCACCAGGCATCGAGTGCCGCCTGATCGGCGCCGAGCTCACGCTTGAGATAGTCCAGCACCCGCAAATTCTGCAGCGGGTGGATGTCGCAGCAGATGGCCAGGGCGAAGGCCCGTGCCCGCGCTCGCGCCGCCTTGTCCTTCGGCAGCAGCGGCGGTTCCGGATGGGTCTCCTCCAGCCACTCGATGATGGCGAGGGACTGGGTGAGGATGGTCCCGTCCGCCACCAGCGCCGGCACCAGGGCCTGCGGGTTCACCGCCCGGAACGCGTCCGCGCGCTGCTCGCCGCGCCGCAGATGGATGGGCGCGAGCGGCGGGGCGAGGCCCTTCAGGTTGAAGGCGATGCGGCAGCGATAGGCCGCCGAGCTGCGGAAATAGCCGTAGAAGGTCATTCCGCCGCTCCCACGGACAGCTCCACCGGGGCGAGGCCTTCGATGGTGCCGAGGATCGCGTCGCCCGCGACCACGGGTCCGACGCCGGCTGGGGTTCCGGTGTAGATGAGGTCGCCCGGCCCCAGGTGGTAGTAGCGCGAGAGGTGGCTGATGATCTCCGGCACCGACCAGATGAGGTCGGACAGATGCGCGTCCTGCTTCACCGCGCCGTTCACCGTGAGGCGGATGGGCTGGTCGGCGAGCGCGAACCGCCCCGCCCGCGTAAGGGGCGCGATGACGGCGGACTGCTCGAAATCCTTGCCGAAGTCCCATGGCCGCTGCTTGCCACGGGCTTCGAGCTGGAGGTCGCGACGGGTCATGTCGAGGCCCGCGGCGTAGCCGAAGACGACCTTCGGCGCATCCGCCACGGCCACCTGGTAGGCCTCGGCGCCGATGGCCACCACCAGCTCCATCTCGTAGTGATAGTTCTGCGTGCCCGGCGGATAGGGCACGCGCGCGCCGGTGTGGACCAGGGTGAGCGGCGACTTGGTGAAGTAGAAGGGGGCCTCGCGATCCACCTCGACGCCCATCTCCCTGGCGTGGTCCGCATAGTTGCGTCCGACACAGAAGATGCGCCGCACCGGATACTCGGCCCGCTCGCCGCGCACCGGGACGGACGGCAGCGCGGGCCGGGGAAAGACGAAGGTCGGCGGCTCGAGGGTGGCAAGGTCGGTCAAGGCATTCCTCCTGAATGATGTGCGAAGCCCGGCCCGGGACCGGACGGAAACGATCTCGGCAGTGGCGCCGGCCTAGCCCTCGTCCGCCGGGCCGGGCAGCTCGGGCAGGTCGCCGGCGAGGCGGCGCGCGCCGCGTCCCGCGAGCCAGCGCACGAGATCGGCGGTCCGGCCGGAAACCTCGGCGCCAGCGCCCGTCACCCGCGCCGCGGCCCGCGGCGTCGGCGCCGGGTCGAGGGCGAGCCCGGCCGTGCGCGCGAGCGCGGGCAGCAGCCGGCCGGTGAGCTCGGCCGGAAAATCGCCGCAGGAGCCGCCGCAATCGAGATCGACGGCGTGCAGCCACACTTCCCGCGCCCGCAGCCAGGGGGTGTCACGGACCGGGAGCGGCGCGCCGCCCCGGCCGCGGGCGACAGCGTTCCAGCCGGCATCGGCGAGGTCGCGCCACTCCACGTCGAGATGCACCGCGGCGTGGCGGAAGAGGTTGCGCAGCGCCCGCGGCGGCAGGCTCGCGCCGGTCTCGATCTCCTCTGCCCGCGCCGCCTCGGAGGCGTACATGGGCAGGTCGACCCCGGTGCGCGCGCCTTCCACGACCCGCGCCAGCGCCCGCGCATTGTAGCCCACGTGGGCGATGACGCGGGCCCGCGTCCAGCCCGGCACCAGGGACGGCGCGCCGAACTCCTCGTCCGGAATGCCGTTGAGCACCCGCGCGAAATACGCCGTGCCCCGACGCGCGAGGGCGAGTCCGCCCGCCGGGGCCAGAGGCGCGTCGTAGCGCGCCCCCGGGCCCTGTCGCGCGCGCAGGGCCTCCCGCGCGGCGCGTTCGGTGGTCCCCGTCACCGATCCACCTGCTCGACGGCGGTGCGCGCGAAGGCGAGCCGCTCCATGATGGGCGCATCGGAGAAGCGGAACAGGTCGAACTGGCCCTCGGCCCACAGCGACCACGGCACCCAGGACGGAACGACGAAGAGGTCGCCCACCTCGAGGGCGTGCTCCTGGCCGCCGATCACGGCGCCGCCCCGGCCGTCGAACACCTGGAACACGGTGGAGCCCACCTCGCGGCGGGTCGGCGTCACCGTGCCCGCGCGCAGGCGGTGGAACTCGGCGCGCATGGTGGGCAGCACGTCGCCACCATTGGTCGGGTTCACGTAGCGCACGGCGGCGTGGCCCTGCTCGACGGTGGCGGGCTGGCCTTCCTCCTCCAGCAGGAGCTGCTCGGCGAGGGCGCGGTCGGTGTGCTCCCAGCGATAGGCGCCGATGGGCGAGGACACCGTCTCCTTCAGCCCCGAGAGGGGACGCAGGCCCGGATGCGCCCACAGCCGCTCGCCCCGCGAGAAGCGCGGCGTCGCGTAGTCGGTGACGCGCTCCGAGCCGAACTCGAAGAAGCCCACGTCATTCTGGTAGCTGAAGGGGATGTCGAGGCCGTCGATCCAGGCCATGGGCTGGTCGGTGTCGTTGTGGTGGCCGTGGAAGCACCAGCCGGGGGTGAGGAGGAAGTCGCCGCGGCTCATGCGCACCGGGTCGCCGTCCACCACGGTCCACACACCCTCGCCCTCGATCACGAAGCGGAAGGCGTTCTGCGCATGGCGGTGCTCCGGCGCGGTCTCGCGCGGGCCGAGATACTGGATGGCCGCCCACAGGGTCGGGCTCACATAGGGCCGGCCGCCGAGCCCCGGATTGGCGAGGCCGAGCGCGCGGCGCTCCCCGCCCCGGCCCACCGGCACGAGACGCCCGGATTCCTCCGCCAGCGGCAGCAGCTTCTGCCACTTCCACACATGCGGCACCGCCCTGGGCGCCGGGTGGACGGGCATGAGATCGTCGAGCTGGGTCCACAGTGGCATGAGATGCTCGGCCGCGAAGCCCTCGTAGAGGGCCTTCAAGGCCGGCGTGTCCTCGGGCTGCATGGCGTTGGCCACGTCCGCGTGGGTCATCATGGACATCAGGCAATCCTCCCTTTTTCACCGATGGGCCGGCGGCACGGCAGGCGGAAGCCGGCGTGCGGAACGCTCCGCCGGGCCCGGCGCTCCGGCGCCCCGCCCAAGCGCGCGAGCGCCGCGCGTCGTTTTTCTGTTGAACCGGAGGCATTCGCTCCAGCTAGTTAGAACGTATACTGTTTATCAGTATACGTGTCAATTGACGGCGACTGGTTCCGAACTGGATTGGTGCAAGATTACTGTCAGGAAAAGCAAAGGGTTGCGCCGACCCGCGGGGTCTCGGCCCAGGCCGCGGGTCGGCGCCGGCTTCATGCCACGCCCGGCCTCAGTAGGACGAGCGACCGCCGGAGATGTCGAACGCGGCGCCGGTGGAGAAGCTGCACTCGTCCGAGCACAGCCACGCCACCAGGGCCGCCACCTCCTTCGGCTCGCCCACGCGGTTGACCGGGATCTTGGCTCGCGAGGCCGCCACCGCTTCCGGCGACATCTGCTTCAAGAGCTCGGTTCCGATGAGGCCGGGGGTGACGCAGTTGACGAGGATCCCGGTCTCGGCGAGCTCGCGCCCCAGCGCCTTGGTGAGGCCGATGACCCCGGCCTTGGCCGCCGAATAGGCGGACATGGAGGGGTTCGCCTCCTTCCCCGCCACCGAGGCGATGTTGACGATGCGTCCGTACGCGCGTGCCCGCATGCCGGCGATGACCGCGCGGCTGCACAGGAAGACACTGTGGAGATTGACCTCCACCGTGCGCCGCCAGGCGGCGTAGGCGTAGTGTTCGAGCAGCTCGGTGGGGCCGGTGATGCCCGCATTGTTGACGAGGATGTCGATGCCGCCGAGCACGTCGTCGGCGCGGATGGCGGCGGCGGCAACCGCCGTCTCGTCGATCACGTCCACCTTCTGGAAGAGGAAGCCGTCGCGCTCCCCCTCCTCCACGGCGAGGTCCCAGATGGCGACGCGGCTGCCGGAGGCGGCGAGCCGCTCGGCGATGGCGCGGCCGATGCCGCCGGCGCCACCCGTCACCACGGCGGTGCGCCCGTTCAGATCGATGGTGTTCAAGCCCGAATTCCCTGGTGAGAGCGGGCCGCCGCGCGGATGCGGCGGCCCCGGGGTCGACGCCGGCGGGCGGCGGATCACAGCTTGCAGGCGGGGTCGGCCGCCGGCATCGCCTCGGCGGCGGGGACCACCATGGTGATCACCGGCTTGGGCTGGCCGTTCACCTCCACCACGTCGCCGAAGAAATTCGGCACCACGAGCTGATGGTCCTCCTTGCGCATGAGCGCGTCGCCGAACACGGTCTTGAAGGTGGTGCCCTCCATGGCGGCGCTCACGTCGGCGGGCTTCACGCTGCCCGCCTTCCTCACCGCCTGGAAGATGACCTGCATGCCGATATAGGTCTCGCCCTCGAAGTTCGACGGCGTTGTGCCCGGATACTTCTTCTCCCACTGCGCCACGAACGCCTTGTTCTCGGGCGAGTCGAAAGTGGAGCTGTAGTTGATCACGCCGAGGATGCCCTTGGCGGTGTCGCCGAGCGTCTTGGCGGTGTTGTCGGTGACGAAGCTGACCCCCGCGGTGGTGACCTTGCCGAGCAGGCCGAACTGCTTGGCCTGCGTGGCGAAGTTGATGGCGTCGCGCCCCGCGAGCGCGACCCACAGGCCCTGCGCCCCCGAGTCGGCGATCTTCTGGATATACGGCGCGAAATCATTGGTGCCGAGGCTGGCGAAGCCATCCGCCACCACCGTCTTGCCCGTTGACTCGGCGGCCTTGGTGAAGCTCGCCGCCGAGTTGCGGCCCCACGCGGTGTCGGAGGCCATGATGGCCCACTTGCCTTCCTTGCGCGTCGCCAGCCACGGGCGCACCACGGCGGCATCCGAATAGTCCGGGTGGTTCACGCGGAACAGCCGGCGGCTGCAAGACTTTCCGGTGATCTCGTCGGCCTTGTTGATGGTCGCCACATACATGGCGTCCCAGCGATCGAGCTGCGGCGCGATGGCGAGCGCCTCGCCGGAAGCGATGGCGCCGGTGAGGATCTTGTAGCCGGAGAGCACCAGCTTCTCCGCCTGCTGGCGCGCGGCCTCGGCCTTGGCCTGGGTGTCGAGGAAGCGCACCTCCACTTTGCGGCCGTCCACGCCGCCCGCAGCGTTGGCCTCGTCCACCGCGAGCAGCACGGCGCGGCGCGCCTGCTCGCCGAGATCGCCGTAGGGGCCGGTGAGCGCGGTGGGCACGCCGATGAGCAGCGGCTCCTTCTGCTGCGCCAGCACCGGCCCACCGAGGGCGAGCGCGGCGAAGCCTGCCGCGGACAGCAATACACGCCTGTTGACCAACATCTTCTCCTCCCGGTTCTGTTTTGCTTGGTTTAACTTGTTATCCGCACCCATGCGGGTGCTCCCGCGCAGTCAGACCGCGACGTGTTTCTTCAGCGTTTCCATGGACAGGCCGGACAGGTGGCCGTCCTCGACCACCGCGCCCTTCGAGAGCACGTAGTAGCGCTCCGCCACCTTCCGGACGAGGCCGAGGTTCTGCTCGATGAGCAGGATCGACGTGCCCCGGTCCGCGAGCCTGGCGAGAGTGTCGCCCAACTCGTCCACCACCACCGGGGCGAGACCTTCGCTGGGCTCGTCCAGGATCAGGAGGTCGGGGTTCGCCATCAGCCCGCGGCCGATGGCGAGCATCTGCTGCTGGCCGCCGCTCATGGCGGTGCCGGGCGTCTCCGCACGCTCCCGAAGGATCGGGAACATGCCGAACACCGCTTCCAGGTTCCACGGCCCGGGCCGGCCGGGCGCCGCGCCCAGGGTGAGGTTCTCGCGCACGGTGAGCGTCGGCACGATGCGCCGGCCCTGGGGCACGATGGAGAGCCCCGCGCGCGCCGCCGAATAGGCGCGGATGTCCGACACCGGCCGGCCCTTGAAGGCGACCTTTCCCGCCCGGCGCGCGGCGACGCCGATCAGCGTGTTCACCACCGTGGTCTTGCCGACGCCGTTGCGGCCGAGGATGGCCACCCGCTCCCCCGCCGACACCCTGAGCGAGACATCGTGCAGCACCCGTGCGGAGCCGTAGCCGGCATCCACCTTTTCAAGATCGAGCAGGGTCATGCGGCGGCGCTCCCGAGATAGGCCTTCACCACGTCCGTGTTGCCGCGCACCTCGTCGGGCGTTCCCTCGGCCAGGATCTGGCCGAGATGGAGCACAGTGACGCGCGCGCAGATGGAGAAGATCACCTCCATGTCGTGCTCCACGATGAGGACGGTGAGGCCCCAACGCTCGGCGAGGTCGCGCAGCATGTGGGCGAGGGCGAGGGATTCGCCCATGGTCAGCCCCGCCGCCGGCTCGTCGAGAAGCAGCACCTTGGGCTGGCCCACCAGCGACAGGGCGAGGTCCACGCGCCGCTGGTCGCCGTAGGAAATGTCCGCGGCGCGGCGCTCCGCGAGGGGCAGGAGGTTCAATTCGCGCAGCACGTCCTCGGTGTTGTCCACCTCGGCCTTGCGGGCGGCGAGCTCGACCTGCCGGCGCACCGTGAGCTCGGGGAAGATGTTGGTCTTCTGGAACGAGCGGGAGAGCCCGGCATGCCGGCGCGCCCGCTCGCTCAAGGCGCCGATGTCGGCGCCCTCCAGCAGCACCGTGCCCGAGGATCCGGTGCCGCGTCCGCGGCCCGAGAGCACGTCCATGCAGGTGGACTTGCCGGCGCCGTTAGAGCCGATGAGGCCGCGGATCTCGCCCTTGGCCAGCGAGATCGACACGTCGCGCAGCGCGGTGAAGCCGCCATACCTGCGGGTGAGGCCGCGCGCCTCGAGGCTCAGTGTCTCAGCCATGACGCCCTCCGCGGACCCGGTTCGCGACAAGGCCGATGGCGCCGGAAAGGCCGGTCGGCAACGCGACGGTGACGGTGATGAGCACGATGCCGATGAGCGCCTGCCAGTGCTCGGTGTAGCTGCCTGCCGCATCGCGCAGGAAGAAGAACACCACCGCCCCCAGCGCCGGCCCCCACAGGGTGCGCGCGCCGCCGATGATGGCCATCACCAGCGCCTCGCCCGAGAGGCTCCAGTGCAGCACGTCCGGGGTGACGAAGCCGTTGTAGAGGGCGAACAGCACGCCCCCCATGGCGGCGATGCCCGCCGACAGGGCGAACACGATGGCGCGGGGGACCAGCGTCTCGTAGCCGATGAAGCGGGCCCGCTCCTCATTGTCCTGGATGGCGAGGGTGAGCGTGCCGAGATGGCTGCGCGACAGCAGCCACAGGCCCGCGATCAGCGCCATCAGGACGATCCAGCACACCACGAACATGGTCTCGGGCCGCTGAAATGTGGAAACCGGCAGGCCGAACAGGCTGGACGGCAGGCGCACCGGCAGGCCGTCCTCGCCATTGGCGAGCTCTCGCCAGCGCATCATCAGTTCGTGCAGGGCCTCAGCCACCGCGAGCGTGAGCATGGAGAAGGCGACGCCGGAGACGCGCAACATCACGAAGGCGATGGCGAAGGCCACCACCACCGGCACCAGCACGGCGGCGATGACCACCACCTCCGCCGATACGCCGCCGCCCTGGGCAGCCAGCGCCACGATGTAGGCCGCTCCGCCGAAGAAGGCGGCGTGGCCGAAGCTGACCAGCCCGTTCTGCCGGATGAGAAAGCCGACCGAGGTCGCGAGAACCGCGCCGATGGTGGCCTGGGTGAGGAGGGTGAGCAGCAGCGCCGAGCCGATGTGGCCGGGCACCAGCGCCCCTGCCGCGGCGACGAACGCCAGCGTCACCGGAAAGCCGAGGCCGCGCCGGGCCGCGGGGGCCTCGACCAGGGCAGCGGAGAGGTTGGAAGTCTCGCTCATGGATCAGGTCCTCACGATGCCGTTCGGGCGCCAGATCAGCACCGCCACCATGAGGATGAGCGGGATCATGGACGCGATATGGGGCACGTAGACCACCCCGAGATTGTGCAGTTGCCCGATCACCAGCGCCGCCACGAAGGCGCCGGTGAAGGAGCCGAGCCCGCCGGTGACCACCACGATGAAGCTCTCGATCAGGATGGAGCTGCCCATGGAGGGCGAGAGCGCGAGCAGCGGCGCGGCGATGACGCCGGACAGGCCCGCCAGCGCGGAGCCCATCGCCACCACCAGGGCGCTCAGGCGCTCGGTGTCCACGCCCTGCATGCCGGTGGTCAGCGGATCGACGCTGGAGGCGCGCACGTAGAGGCCGGCCCGGCTCGTCTTCAGCCAGAGGCTGAGGCCCGCCGCCACCAGCACCGCCACGGCCACCACGAGCAGGCGGTAGACCGGGAAGCTGGAGTCGCCCAGCGCGATCGTGCCGGAGAAGGCCGCGGGCGTCGGGAAGCTGAGAAGGTCGCGGCCCCAGATGGTGCGCACGACGTCCTCCAGCACCAGCAGGAGACCGAAGGTCACGAGCACCGTGACCATCGGCTCCTCTTTCTGGAGCGGCCGGAACACGAACCGGTCGAGCGCCACGCCAAGCACGGAGAGCACCAGGATGGAGCAGGCCACCGCCCCCCAGAAGCCGAGGACCATGTTGGCGGCGTAGCCGACATACGCGCCCACCATGAACAGGGCGCCGTGGGCAAAGTTCACCACCCGCCGCAGCCCGAAGATGAGCACGAGGCCCACGGAAAGAATGTAGAGCAGGCCGCCGTAGACGAGGCCGTTCAGGATCTGGATCAGCACGTGGCGCCTCCCGGTTGGCGCGCGCCGCGCGCGTCGGCGCCGGCGTGTTCAAAGCAGCGCATGGTCGTTCCCTCCTGGCTGTTGGGCCGCGTCCAGCCCTTGGTGCCCGTCGCCCGGCCGGGGCGCCGAGATGGCCTTGCCCGCCGCGCGCATGGCGGCGCGATAGGCGAAGACGATGGCGGGGCCGAGCGTGGTGCCAGGTCCCGGATAGGTGCCGGCCATGATGGAGGCCATGTCGTTGCCGCAGGCGTACAGCCCGGGAATGGGTCGCCCGTCCGCGCCGAGGACGCGGGCGTCGGCATCGGTGGACAGGCCGGTGCTGCTGGCGATCTCCGCCGGCCACACCTCCACCGCGCAGAACGGCCCCTTCACGATGGGCGCGAGGCACGGATTAGGCGTGTGGGCGGGATCGCCGTTGAAGCGCGAGAGTTCCCGCGCGCCCTTGCCGAAGTCGAGGTCGACGCCGGTGGCAGCGAAGCCGTTGTGGCGCGCCACGGTGGCCCTGAGCGCCGCCGGATCGACGCCGATCCGGCGCGCCAGCGCCTCCAGCGTCGGCGCGAGGATGATGTAGCCGCTCTCGGCGAACGGCTTCAGGTTCGTGGTGCCCGGATGGATGGCGCCGAGGCCGTACCTGCGGACGAAATCCGTCTCGCAGATCAGGTAGGCCGGAATACTCGGCGTCGTCCTGTTCTCCTCGAACATGGCCTCCACGAAATCATGGTAGGAGGCTCCCTCGTCCACGAACCGCCGGCCGGCCTTGTTGACGGCGATGAGGCCGGGCTTTGCCCGGTCGAGGGAGAGATGCGGGAACAGCCCCCGAGATCCATCCTTGCGGTGGAGGGTGGAGACCGGGGTCCAGAACGCCCCGGTGCCGTGCTCTCCGGGCGCGATCTGCGCCCCGGCGTCCCGGCCGAGGACGATGCCGTCACCCGTGTTGCCGGCCGCCGCGAGCGAACGCTCGGGGACGGGCTTCGGCATGAAGGCGGCACGAAAGGCCGGGTTGCGCGCGTAGCCCCCGGTGGCCAGTACCACCCCCTTGCGCGCCCGGACCGCGATCGCGCGGCCGCCCTCGACCTCCAGCACGGCGCCGGTGACTCCGTCCGGCCCGCGGATGAGTTCCTTCACCGACGTACCGAACGCGATCGGCACATTCGCCTTGCGCAGGCTGAAAAAGAGCCGCGCCACCAGCGCATTGCCCATGACGACGCGGGTGCCGCGGGAGAACCGCAGGCGATCCGCCATGTAGCGCAGGAGCAGACGCGCGGAATAGGCGAAGTTGGCAAGCGACCTGAAGCGGCCGAGGAGCCGCGGAATGTCGTCCTTGCCCACCATCATCCCACCGAACACCATGAATTCGGGGATGGGCGGGCGCACGCGGGCGAAATCCTTGCCGAGGAGCCGCCCGTCGAAGATGCGCGGCACGATGGCCCGCCCGCTCACCGCCGCGCCGGGAATCTGGGACTGGTAGTCCGGATGCTTGCCGCAAGGGATGAACTGAACATCCGTGCGCGCCATCAGGTAATCGATGGCTTCGGGGCCGGTGGAAAGATAGGCCTCGCGCAGCGCCGCGTCGCCTCCGTTTCCCGCCAGCGCCCGCATGTAGATGTCGGCCTTGGCGGCGCTGTCGTCGTAGCCGGCGTCGCGGCTCTGGTGGTTGCCGGGAATCCAGAGCGTGCCGGCGGAGGTGGAGGCCGTGCCGCCCACCTGCTGGGACTTCTCGCTCAGAAGGACGTCGAGCCCCTCGAGCGCCGCCACGAGCGCCGCCGCCATGCCGCCGGCACCGGCGCCGGCGACGAGGAGATCGACTTCGCGGTCGTAGTTGGGATGTGACACGGGATCGTCCTCGACGCTGTCACCAGGGATTGGGGCGGCGCGTGCCGCCCCGGGAGCGGGCGCGGCTCAGGCCGCCTTGGCGGCGAGCTGATCCAGAAGCGTGTCACCGGCGATAAGGCCGAAGACGCTGGACTTGGACAGGCCGCCCGAATAGCCGGAGCGGCTTCCACCCTCGAGCCCGCCGGTGGTGGCTCCGGCGGCGAACAGGCCGGGGATCGGCGCGCCCTGCGTGCCCAGCACCCGCGCCCGGGCGTCGGTGGCGATGCCGCCCATGGTGTAGGTCACCCCGGCGCAGACCGGGATGGCGTGGAACGGCGCCTTCAGGATGGGCCAGGCCCTGTAGCTCGTGGTGGTGCGCGCGGGCGTCGCTTCCGCCCCGCTTTGGGCTGCCGCATTGTGGGCCGCCACCGTTTGCGCCAGTGCATCCGCGGGGATGGCGAGCTTTTCCGCCAACCCTTCCAGCGTCGGCGCCGAGACGAGCGCCCCGCCGGCGCTGAGGAGGAACGGATTGGCCGGCAGCAGCCAGTCGGTGCCCGGCCCGTTCCAGATGGCCGCGTCGAAGACGATGACCGCCGAGAGCGGATCGGCGAGGCGCGCGATGGCGTTGGTGACGTGGACGCCGCCCAGCCCCTCGTCACAGAAGCGCGCGCCGGCGCCGTCCACCACGATGCCCGCCGTGGCGAGGGAATCCAGCACCGGATAGGGCCAGAAGCGCTCGTCCTCCATGGCCGCGCGATACTGGACGTGGCCGTAGAAACTCTCCATGCCCACGAGCCTCGCGCCCGCCGCCTCCGCCATCCTGAGGCCGGCGCCGCTGCCGGTGCGCGCGTTGCGCATGAGCAGGCGCTCGGGAGCGGGCGAGACGAAGCGCCTCATGAGCTCCATGTCGGCCTGGAAACCACCGTCGGCCAGCACCACGGCACGCGCATGGAGCACGCCCTCGGCGCCGTTCTCACGCACCTTGATGCCGGCGCAGCGCCCGGCGTCCATGACGAGCTCCAGCGCCTCGACCCCGCGGCTGAGCGTGCCGCCGCGACGGCGCAGCACGTCGGCGAGGGTGCGCAGCATCACGTCGCCGGCGCGGCCCTGCCAGTGCAGGCCGGTCTGCCGCACGCCGGGCGGAGCGAGGGAATTCTGCCTGAGGCCGTCCGGCCCAGCCTTGATGAAGCGGATGCCCTGCTGCCTGAGCCAGGCGAGGGTGCGGCGCGCGTTGGCGGCGAGCGTGGTGGCGAGGTCCTCGTCGGTCTCGCCATGCGTGGCGCGCCGGATGTTGTCCACGACCCAGGCGGGATCACCCGCCATGTCATCCATGGCGATGTGGAACAGGCCGCCGGTGTAGCGACTGTTGCACAGATAGGCTTCCCCGGCGCTCTTCTCGATCACCCGCACGCGGAGCCCGCCTTCGGCGGCGCGGACCGCGGCGCACAGGCCAGCGAGCCCGGCGCCGACCACGACCACGTCAAGATCTTGCGAAATGCTCATCTTCTTATGTCCTCCCGGCGGCAGGTCTTCGCGCGACCGCTCTCTTTTGGTTATTTGGCACCGGCCGGCGACCGAAACTATTTCGGCATCAAAGTATCGGCGATGATCCTCAGGACCTCGACATAGCTGACGAGCAGTCCGGTCGTGACGACGCTTGCGAGGAGCCCGGCGACCACGACCAGCGGACCCCACCCGGCCAGAACCAGATAAAGCGCGGCAATGAGCGGCAACGCGCCGAATACCCCCGCCAGGATGAGCCCTCGCTTCACCAGAAACCCGACCACCGGATAGGTGGGAATTTTGTATTCGCTCGATGCCAAGGGGTCCTCCCGTCCAACACTCGTGCCGGGGGACGCTGCGGACAACTGGCGGCTGGAATGGCCCCCTCCCGCGGCGGGGCGGAGCCCGGCCGATGGAATTTCCGCGCGTTCCCCGCTTCACGCCTCGCGGGCGCTGATTCTTGTGATTGCGGCGCCGTCTCGATAATTAGTAAGAATACGTAATTGACGTATACTGTCAATATGCCTTCATCCCGTCGCGGCACCATTTTCCGGGTGCGCTCAGGCGTTGGCGCCGGCGGCATGGCGGCCCGCCAGGCGACCCGAGGTGAAGGCCCACGCAAGGTGATGCCCATGCCCCTCCAGCAGCAGCCCGCCCTGCCCGGTGGAGCCCACCGCATAGAGGCCGGGAATGGCGCCGCCGTCGGCGCGGGTGACCTGGTGATTGCGGTTCACCGTGAGCCCGCCGTCGGTGAGGATGATCCAGCTCTTCACCGGCCCGAGGGCGTAATACGGCCCCTTGGCGAGCTTCGGGCGGCCGGCGGCGGAGGCGTTGTAGCGCGCGATCTCGGCCTCGAGCCGCCCCGCCGCAACCCCCATGGAGGCGGCGAGGCCACCGAGGGTCGATGCCTTGTGGAACAGGTCCGGCCGGTTGCGCCGGTAATCCTGCAGATAGGCGTAGGCGACGCCCGGGGCCGTGGAGATGAAATACGGCCACTTGCGGAATTTCTTCGCCACCGCTTCGTCGAAGACGATGTAGCCGACCTTGTCCGGTTGCTTGCCAAAGGCGTAGTTCGGCTTGTCGAGCTCGTCGGCGAAGCGCTCACCGTTCTTGTTGATCAGGATGGCGCCTTCGCGGAACAGGCTCGGCTCCGGGCTGAGATAGGTGGTGACGAACGACAGGATGAAGGGCCGCAGCAGCGCCGCCGGCAGGCGCTCCAGCGCGATGCGCATGGCGTTGGTCAGCAGCGGGTGCGGCGGCAGGCTGAGCAGCAGGCTCGGCTTCGGCGGCGGCATGAACCGCAGGTTCGGGCCGTAGACGATCTCGCCGAACTTCACCTGCGCGCCCAGGTCCTCTCCGAAGCGGTGGCCGTCGCCCATGTTGGTGGTGTTCACGCCGTCCACGTCGGCGACGGCTGGGTTGAAGCGCCCCTTCCATTCGGGGCTCGATGAATAGTCGCCGGTGGCGAGGATGACGGCCCGGCGGGCGCGGATCTCCCGCTCCTGGCCCGCGATCCGCGCCACCACGCCGACCACGCGACCGCCCTCCACCACGAGGCGCTGCACGGCGGCGTCGACGCGCGCATCGACGCCCACGCGCCCGGCTTCCCGCGCCACGAAATAGATGTAGGCCCGCGAGTTGGGGATGATGTTGTGCATGCGCGGCGCGCGATGCGGCGGCTCCGGCATGGGACCGTAGAAGGTCACGCCGAGACTCATCAGCCAGTCGACGCTTTCGGTGACATTCTCCACCAGGATGCGGCGCAGCTCTTCATTGTCGTTGGCCGCGAGATCTCCCGCGAACTTCGCCATGTCCTCGAAATGGGCCTGCGGGCTGTCCTTGATGCCCGCGCGCTTCTGATGCCAGGTGCCGGTGGCGGTGATGGAGCCGATGGAAAGGCCCGTGCTGCCGCGCAGCTCCGTGTGCTTTTCCAGAAGTATGACCCGGGCTCCCGCCTTGCGGGCGAAGATCGCGGCGGTGAGGCCGGAGCCGCCGCCACCGACGACGACGATGTCGGTTTCCTCATAGGGGACGTGGACATTCGTGGGGCGCGTCATTGTCACTCCCTGTACCCATGTGCTTGCGGAACCCGCCGGTCCGGACGCCCGCAGCGTCACGGGCGCAGCGGGCGCGCGGCAGACCGGGCTCATCCTTCTTGGCGTGGCGCTCTCTTGGCGTGCCGCCTTCCTGGCGTGCCGCCGAAGGGGCCGGCTTGGCGTTCAAGTTGGGTCAATGGGCGTCGACTTGGATGCGACGTCGTTTTTGCTTTCCGGCCTGCGCCGGACTGGCAGCGGGAAGTGATGGTGCGCGGGCCTCCGGGGACGATGGTCGTCAGCCGCGCGCGCCCCTCTCTCCCATGCCGTCCGTCCAGCCGAATTTAGACAGAACACTGATTATAAGTATACACATTGAATTCAAGCGTCAATTCGGTCGAAGCCGCCTTTCGCGGCCCGGATCCGATCCGGGCCCGCTCGCCTCCGGTGACGCTCGCCCCTGCCCTCCCCTTGCGACGGCAGGGGTTTGCGGAGCGGACGCGCTCATGCGGGCAGGTTGATGCCCGCTTCCTGCGAGATGCGTCGTGCCGCTCCGCCGGCCTTGAATCCGCCGTCGACGGCGAGGTCCTCGCCGGTGATGAAGCTCGATTCGTCGGAGGCGAGAAACAGCACCGCCCGGGCCGCCTCCTCGATGGTGCCGTAGCGGCCGAGGGGGGTCGCCCTGCGCCAGGGCTCCAGATGCGCGCCGCCGGCATTCAGCCCGGTCACGATGATGCCCGGGCACACCGCGTTTACCCGGATGCCCCAGCCCACGAATTCCATGGCGGCGCTGCGGGTGAGGCCGAGGAGGCCCGCCTTGGTGGCGCTGTAGGCGGGATCGTTGTGGCCCACATAGGCGGCGACGGAGGCGATGTTCACCACCGCGCCGCCGCCCGCGTCGCGCATCGCCGGCGCTGCCGCCTGCATGCCCAGCATGGCGCCGGTGAGGTTGACCGCGAGCACGCGGTTCCAGGCGTCCAGCGAAGTCTCCATGATGCCGGTGCGGTTGAGGATGCCGGCATTGTTGACGAGGGTCGTGAGGCGCCCCTTCCAGGCGATGACGCCCGCGACCACGTCCGCCCAGTTGGCGGGATCGGTCACGTCGAGATGGAAATAGCGGGCTTCGAGCCCATCATCCGAAATCTGCCGGGCGACCGCCTCGCCGGGCGCGTCCAGCACGTCGCAGATGGCGACGGCCGCTCCCTCGCGAGCGAACATCCGCGCCTCGCTCTCGCCCTGCCCCCGACTGCCGCCGGTGATGATCGCGACCTTGCCCTCCAGGCGACCCATGCCCGTCTCCCCATGTCGTTTGTAATTTTCGCTTCGCGCCGGAAGCCTGGCGCCGGAAACCTGCGCCGGAAGAGGCCCCCCGGCGTGTGCCGCGGCATCCCGCGACGGCTGCGTTGCGTTAGGCGCCAAGCTGCGTCAGACTTGCCATTGTTCAGCATTCTGTCAATCACCCATGGCGAACGCACGCGAATCGCGAACCGGAGTTGTTCTTGATGCCCCTGAGCGATCTTTATTCGAAGCCGGGCCACCTCATCCGCAGGGCGCATCAGATCTCGTGGGCGCTGTTCCTCGACGAATGCGCGGAGTTCAATCTGACGCCGGTCCAATATGCGGCCATGGTGGCCATCGAGGAGCGGCCCGGGGTCGATGCGACGCGCCTGTCCTCGCTCATCGCCTTCGACCGCTCCACCATCGGCAACGTCATCGAGCGGCTGGAGAGCCGCGGCCTCGTGACGCGCAAGCCGAGCGCGGAGGACAAGCGCCAAAAGCTTCTCTTCCTCTCCCGTGAAGGGGCCGCGCTGCTGAAGAATGCGGAAGCCTCTGTGGAGCGGGTCCAGGAGCGCCTTCTCGCTCCCCTCACTCCGACCGAGCGCAAGCAGTTCGTGAAGCTCTTGATCCGCCTCGCCACCCTGAACAACGAAGCCACGAGCGCCCCCATCCGCGAGGTGGAGGACACGACTTCGATGGGCCGGCATGCTCGAACCTCGGCCCGCTGAGAGCAGCGCTCCCGAACATCGCCCAACGGCTCAGGCATCGGCCCGTTCCATGACCATGGCGATACCTTGTCCGACGCCGATGCACATGGCGACGAGCGCGTAGCGCCCGCCGGTCTTCTCCAATTGGCGCAGGGCGGTCAAGACGAGCCGAGCCCCGGAGGCCCCGAGGGGATGGCCGATGGCGATGGCGCCACCGTTCGGGTTGAGGCGGGAATCGTCGACGGACAGACCGAGGCCGCGCAGACATCCCAGCACCTGGGTCGCGAAGGCTTCGTTGATCTCGATGACGTCCATGCGGGCCAGCGAGAGGCCGGCGCGGGCCAGCGCCTTTTCCGATGCGGGCACCGGCCCGAGCCCCATCACCCTCGGCGCGACGCCGGCCACGGCCGTCGAGAGGATGCGTCCGCGCGGCGCGACGCCGAACGGCTTCCCGACCTCCGCCGATCCGACCAGCAGCGCCGCCGCGCCATCGTTTATGCCGGAGGCGTTGCCGGCGGTGACGACGCCGCCGGCGAAGAGCGGCTTCAGTTTCTCCAGAGACGCGAAGGTGGTCTGCGGCCGGGGATGCTCATCGGTGGACACCGGCAGGGCCGGCTTGCCCCGGCCTTGGGGAACGGCCACCGGCAGGATCTCTTCCGCATAGAAGCCGGCCGCGCGGGCCACCTCGTATTTCTCCTGGGAGCGCAGGGCGAAGAGGTCGGATTCGGCGCGGCCGATGCCGAGGTCGGCGGCGATGTTGTCCGCGGTCTGCGGCATGGAATCGGTGCCGAAACTGGCATCGATCCGGGGATTGGAAAAGCGCGCGCCGATGGTGGAATCAAACACCGCGACCTCGCGGCTGTAGGCGCTGGTCGCCTTCGCGGTGACAAAGGGCGCCCGGCTCATGGTCTCGACGCCGCCGGCGATGAACAGCCCGCCTTCGCCGCATCGCACGGCACGGGCGGCATCCGCCACCGCCGAGAGGCCGGAGCCGCAGAGGCGGTTGAGGGTCACGCCACCCGCGCCTTCGGGAAGGCCTGACAGGAGCGCGGCGTGGCGCGCGACGTTGCGGGCGTCCTCGCCGGCCTGGTTGGTGCAGCCGATCACCACGTCCTCGATCCGCGAGGCGGCGAAGGGGTTCCGGTCGAGAAGGCCGACGATCACCCCGGCCATGAGATCGTCGGGGCGGACCGGGGCGAGCGCGCCGGCATGGCGCCCGAACGGGCTGCGCAACCCGTCATAGATCATGGCCTGTGGCACGGCGTGTCTCGTCTGGCAGGAGGGATCGCGAGGCGGCGGTGAGGCGCGGGCGTGTCCCCGCGGCGGGAAGCGTCACCTTCATCGAGACAAATCAATATGTCAATGCATTGACATTAAAATCCGCGGCAAATATGGTGCCGCCATCTTACAGCAATATATTTATATAAGAACGAAACGACACTGAGACGGCCACCCGCACGGGCCAGGCTCGGTTCGCCGGGTCCGCCCACCGGGGACGAGCCGGGGCGGCGTCATCAGCGGTGGAAACGTCCGAGGCAATGAGCGCACCATGACAGGTCCCGATCACACCGCAGCCGCGGCGTCCGCCTTCGGCCTCAGCGCCGACCAGGCCAGCTTCCGCGAAACCACCGCGCGCTTCGCCGCCGAGGTCCTCGCGCCCGGCTACAAGGTGCGCGAGGGAGAGGCCGCCGTGTCGCCGGAGCTACGCCGGCAAATGGGCGCGCTCGGCCTCATCGGCGTGGAATTCCCCACCGAATATGGCGGCCTCGGCGCCGATCACGTCACCTCCGGCGTGGTGCTGGAAGCCATCTGCGAGGGGGATTTCAACGTCGGCTACATCCAGCTCCTGTCGTCCTTGTGCGGCGCCATCGTCGCCCGCCACGCGGCGCCGGAGATCGCCGCCGAGATCCTGCCCAAGGTGGTGGCCGGCGAATGCCTGATCGCCCTCGCCCTCACCGAGCCCCAGGGCGGCTCGGATGCGGCGGCGCTGGCCCTCAAGGCGGCGCGGGACGGCGACCATTACGTTCTCGACGGGGAGAAGACCTCCATCTCCATGGCCGACCAGGCGGACCTCGCGGTGGTGTTCGCCCGCACCGGCACGCCGGCCGAGCGGGCGCACGGCGTCTCCGCCTTCCTGGTGGACATGACGCTCCCCGGCATCAGCCGCACCCGCTTCAGCGATCTCGGCGAGCACGCCATCGGCCGCGGCTCCATCTTCTTCGATCATGTGCGGGTGCCCGCGTCCCACCGGCTGGGGGCGGAGGGCTCGGGCTTCGTTCAGGTGATGCAGGGCTTCGACTTCTCCCGCGCCCTCATCGGCCTGCAATGCCTGGCGGTCGCCCGCGCCTCGCTGGCCGAGACCTGGGCCTACGTGAAGGAGCGCAAGGCGTTCGGCAAGCCGCTGGCGGACAACCAAGGCGTCACCTTCCCGCTCGCCGAGGCGGAGACCATGGTGGAGGCGGCGCGCCTCCTCTGCTACCGGACCCTCGCCGCCAAGGATGCCGGCGCGCCCCACACCAGGGAGGCGGCGATGTGCAAGTGGTGGGCGCCCAAGCTCGCCTTCGAGGTGGTGCACACCTGCCTGCTGATGCACGGCCATGCCGGCTATTCCACCGAGCTGCCGTTCGAGCAGCGCCTGCGCGACGTGCTCGGCCTGCAGATCGGCGACGGCACCGCGCAAATCATGAAGATGATCATCGCCCGAGAGGCATTGAAAGCCGCCTCCCGCTGACCACCAGAAGGCGAAAAGCCCCTCCGGAGGAAACGACCCCATGAGCTACGACCTGCTGCCGGCCTCCCGCCGCGATGCCATGACCCGCGCCGGGCTGTGGCGCGACGAGACCCTGCTCGATCATTTCCGCCGCCACGTTGAGGCCCATCCGGACAAGACGGCGGTGGTGGCGACCCGGGCCGAGAGCGGAGCGGAAGCCCGCTTCACCTATGCCGAGCTCGATCGCCTCTCCGACCAGGTGGCGGTCGGCTTCCTGCGCCGGGGCGTGGGGGACGGGGACGTGGTCTCCTTCCAGTTGCCGAACTGGTGGCAGTTTCCCGTCCTCCACCTTGCCTGCCTGAAGGTGGGGGCGGTCTCCAACCCGCTGATGGTGATCTTCCGCGAGCGCGAGCTCACCTTCATGCTCGGCCTGGCGGAATCGAAGATCCTCATCGTCCCCGCGCGCTTCCGCAACGTGGACCACCGCGCCATCGCCGCCGGCATCCGCGCCGACCTGCCGCGGCTCGCCCATGTGTTCGTGGCGGACGGGGAAGGCGAGGAGGACTTCGCCAACCTCATCGCCGCCGACATCACCGATGCCGAGGCGGCCGTGCTGGGCGGGCGCCGCCTGTCGCCCGACGCGGTGATCCAGCTGCTCTATACCTCGGGCACCACCGGCGAGCCGAAGGGGGTGAGCCACACCTCCAACACCATGCTCGCCAACCTCGTGCCGTTCGCCGAGCGCCTGCACCTGGGGCCGGCGGACGTGATCCACATGCCCTCGCCCATGGCCCACCAGCTGGGCTTCATGTACGGTCTCGTGCTGCCGGCCATGCTCGGCGCCACCGCGGTGCTGCAGGATATCTTCGTGGCCGAGACCATGGCGCAGCAGATCACCCGTGAAGGCGCCACCTTCACCATGGGCGCCACCCCCTTCCTCAACGACCTCGCCGACCATTGCCTGCGCACCGGCACGCCCACCCCGACCCTGCGCATCTTCGTCTCGGCCGGGGCGCCCATCCCGCGCCCGCTGGTGGTCAAGGCCCGCGAGGCGCTGGGCGCGGCCATCATCTCCGCCTGGGGCATGTCGGAGAATGGCGCGGTCACCACCACGCGGGTGGAGGATCCGCAGGACAAGGTGACCTCCACCGACGGCTGCCCGCTGCCGGGCATGGACGTGCGCGTCGTCGACCTCCATGGCAAGGTGGTGCCGGCGGGCGAGGAGGGCATGCTGCAGGTGCGCGGCTGCTCCAACTTCGTCGGCTATCTCAAGCGCCCGGGCCTCGCCCAGGTGGACCAGGACGGCTGGTTCGACACCGGCGACATCGCCCGCATGGACGCCGACGGCTACATCCGCATCGCCGGACGCTCCAAGGACATCATCATCCGCGGCGGCGAGAATATCCCGGTGGTGGAGGTGGAGAACATCCTCTTCAAGCACCCGGCCATCGCCGCGGTGGCCGTGGTCGGCTACCCGGACCCGCGCCTGGGCGAGCGGGCCTGCGCCTTCGTCATGCCGCGGGCGGGAATGAGCATCACCTTCGAGGAGATGGTCGCCTACCTGAAGGCGCAGAAGATGGCGGTGCAGTACATCCCCGAGCGGCTCGAAGTGGTGGCGGCGCTGCCCCAGACCCCCTCGGGCAAGATCCAGAAATTCCGCCTGCGCGAGATGGCCAAGGCCGCCACCGGCGCCTGACCCGCCCGCGCGCCGAGACGACATGCGCGGCGACCGCCGCCCCCGCAAGAGGAGAGACAGATGGCCGGCCAGGAACCCACCGCTTACGAGGACATCCTCTACGAGGTGCGCCCGGAAGGCGTCGCCCGCATCACCATCAACCGCGCCGACAAGTACAACGCCTTCCGCGGCCAGACCGTGGACGAGCTGATCCACGCCTTCCAGACGGCGGGATGGGACCGCTCCATCGGAGTGATCGTGCTCACCGGCGCCGGCGACAAGGCATTCTGCACCGGCGGCGACCAGAGCGCCCATGACGGCCAGTATGACGGGCGCGGCACCATCGGCCTGCCCATCGACGAGCTGCAGAGCCTGATCCGCGACGTGCCGAAGGTGGTGATCGCCCGCGTCAACGGCTTCGCCATCGGCGGCGGCAACGTGCTCGCCACCATCTGCGACCTCACCATCGCTTCCGACAAGGCCCAGCTCGGCCAGGTGGGGCCCAAGGTCGGCTCGGTGGATCCGGGCTTCGGCACCGCCTATCTCGCCCGCATCGTCGGTGAGAAGAAGGCGCGGGAGATCTGGTACCTGTGCAAGCGCTACACGGCGGCGGAGGCCCTCGCCATGGGTCTCGTCAACGCCGTGGTGCCGCACGATGAGCTCGACGCCGAGGTGGACCGCTGGTGCGCCGAGCTGATGGAACGCAGCCCCACCGCCCTGGCGCTGGCCAAGCGCTCGTTCAACGCCGACACGGAGAACATCCGCGGCATCTCCTCCATGGGGATGGCGGCGCTCAGCCTCTATTACGACACCGACGAATCCAAGGAGGGCGGCATCGCCTTCCGCGAGAAGCGCAAGCCCGACTTCCGCCGGCATGTGGTGAAGAAGGCGGACTGAGGTGCGCCCCGGGGCGCCGGCGCATGAAGAACAACCAAGGAGGGCGCCATGGAACTCGGCTTCACCCCTGAGGAGATCGCCTTCCGCCAGGAGGTCCGCAGCTTCCTGCGCGCCGCCCTGCCGGAGGTTTATCGCCGCAAGCTCAGCGAGGGCCGGCGCCTGTCGAAGGACGAGCTGGCGCACTGGACGCGCATCCTCCACGCCCAGGGCTGGGCGGTGCCGCACTGGCCGGTGGAATGGGGCGGCACCGGCTGGGACCCGGTGCGGCAGATGATCTTCCGCGACGAGATCCAGCAGTTTCCCGCGCCCGAGACCCTCTCCTTCGGCACCTCCATGGTGGGGCCGGTGGTCTACACCTTCGGCTCGCAGGCGCAGAAGGCGCGCTTTTTGCCGCGCATCGCGCGCCTCGACGACTGGTGGTGCCAGGGCTTCTCCGAGCCCGGCGCCGGCTCCGACCTCGCGGCGTTGAAGACGCGCGCGGTGCGCGACGGCGACCATTTCGTCGTCACCGGCCAGAAGGCCTGGACCACGCTGGCCCAGCACGCCAACTGGATCTTCGTCCTGGCCCGCACCGATTCCACCGCCAAGAAGCAGCAGGGCATCTCCTTCCTGCTGGTGGACATGGCGAGCCCGGGGGTGACGGTGCGGCCGGTCGAGACCATCGACGGCGGGTTCGAGATCAACGAGGTGTTCTTCGACGACGTGCGGGTGCCGGCGGACAACCTCGTCGGCGCGGAGAACAAAGGCTGGGACTATGCCAAGTTCCTGCTCGGCAACGAGCGCAACGGGCAGGCCCGCGTCGGCCTTTCCAAGGCGCGGGCACGGCGCATCCGCGAGCTGGCCTCGGCCTCCCTGAACGGCGCCGCGCCGCGCCTCGCCGATCCCGCCTTCCGCCGCCGCCTCGCCGGGCTGGAAGTGGAGATCAAGGCGCTGGAGATGACCCAGCTGCGCGTCATCGCCGCCGAGCGGGGGGAGGGGCAGCGACAGGGGGAAGGCAAGCCCAACCCGGCTTCGTCCATCCTCAAGATCCGCGGCTCCGAGCTGCAGCAGGCGACCACCGAGCTGCTCATGGACCTCATCGGCCCCGCCGCTCTGGTGCGGCATGCGGACGAGGGTCCCGACGGCTACGACTTCGCGCGGGGCGGCGCCTCGACCTATTTCAACCTGCGCAAGCTCTCCATCTACGGCGGGTCCAACGAGATCCAGCGCACCATTATCGCCAAGGCCATTCTCGGGCTGTGAGCGGCGGGAGCTTTCGGACATGAATTTCGATCTTTCCGAGGAACAGCAGCTCCTCAAGGACAGCGTCGCGCGCACCTTCGCCAAGTCCTACGACTTCGAGGCGCGGGCGAGGATCCTCGCCTCCCCCGCCGGCTGGAGCCGCGCCGCCTGGATGCAGATGGCGGAGCTGGGGCTGCTCGGGCTGCCGTTCGCGCCCGAGGACGGCGGCTTCGGCGGCGGACCGGTGGAGACCATGATCGTCATGGAGGCCATCGGCCGGGCGTTAGTGGTGGAGCCCTATCTGTCCACCGCCGTGCTCGCCGCCGCGGTGCTGCGCCACGGGGGAAGCCCGGCCCTGCGCGCCCGGCTGGTGCCGCAGGTCGCCGATGGGTGCCTCATCCTCGCCTTCGCCCATGGGGAGCCGCAGGCGCGGTGGGAACTGTCCGACGTGGCGACCTCGGCGGAGCGGGTGGAGGGCGGCTACCTTCTATGCGGCCGCAAGTCGGTGGTCGTCGGCGGCGATGTCGCCGACATGCTCATCGTGTCGGGTCGCATGTCGGGACCGCCGCGCCATCCGACGGGCCTCGGACTGTTCCTGGTCAACGGTTCGGCGCCGGGCGTCACCATCAAGGCCTATGCGACGCAGGACGGGCGACGTGCCGCCGACATCCGCCTTGACAGTGTGTTCGTCGCCGATGTCGACGTGGTCGGCGACCCCGCCGGCGCCCTGCCGGTCATCGCGCGGGCGGTGGACGAAGCCATCGCCGCCATCTGCGCCGAGGCGGTGGGGGCCATGGACGAAGCCGTTGCGATGACAGTGGAATACCTGAAGACGCGCCAGCAGTTCGGCGTCGCCATCGGCACTTTCCAGGCGCTCCAGCACCGGGCGGCGGACATGTTCGTGGCCCTGGAGCAGGCCCGCAGCATGGCCCTGTTCGCGGTCATGTCCGTGGCCGAGAAAAACCCGCAAACCCGCGCCATTGCTATGTCCGCGGCCAAGATTCAGATCGCCCGGTCGGCCCGTTTCATCGGCGAGCAGGCGATCCAGCTCCATGGCGGCATCGGCATGACCATGGAGTACAAGGTGGGCCACTTGTTCAAGCGCCTCGTCATGATCGACAAGGAGTTCGGCGACCTCGACCACCATCTCGACCGCCTCGCCGCCGGAACCTCGCTGCTGGAGGAAGCATAGGCGGGTCAGACCTCGTTCAATCCGTCCTTGAGCCGATCCAGCAACACGTAGAGCTGAAGCTGCTCCGCCGCGCTGAACGACGCCAGCGCGGCGGCATAGAAGGCCGCGATGGAGGTCTGCATGGCGTCCCAGGTGCGGTTGCCTTCGGCGGTGAGCTGGATCAGCCGGCTGCGCCCATCCTCCGGGTCCTTGACCCGTTCCACCCATCCGCGCGCCTCCAGCCGGTCGAGCACCGCCGTCAGGTTCTGGCGGCTGAGCAGGAGGAACTCGATGAGATCCTTCACGCTCATGCCCTTCTCCCGCACCAGCGGCCGCGTCAGCGCGCCGAGCACGGCCCATTGCTGGGTGGTCGCGCCGAAGTCGCCCATGTAGCGGGTGCCGTTTTTGTGCATCAGGTTCGAGCTCTGATACAGGCGGAAGAACAGGCGGTTGGCGACCTCGAAGCGATCGGGTTCAAGAGGCGATGTGCGGCGAGACATGATTGGAGCCCTCTGCGTATCGCCGTTAGGAGATGGCCATCCTCGACGCAACACAATTTTATATCAATGAATTGACATATTAAATTGTCCCAGCATAATGCCCACGTTTCATTTTGAGCGAGCGTGGGCCGTGAAAGATTTCGACAAGCGAGTGATCGTAATTACCGGTGGCGGCGGCGGCATCGGCGGGGCGACGGCTCGTCGTTTCGCGGCCAAGGGCGGCCATGTGGCAGTGCTGGACCGCGACTTGGACGCTGCCGCCAAGACAGTCGCGCAGATCACCGCCGACGGCGGCACCGCCCGCGCTTATGCCTGCGACATCACCGATCGCCGCACGGTCGACGACGCCATCTCGGCCACGGAAGCCGAGCTCGGCCCCATCGCCGTCCTCGTCAACAATGCCGGCTGGGACGTGTTTCTCCCCTTCCTCCAGACGACACCCGAGGACTGGGAGCGGCTGATCGCCATCAACCTCGTCGGCGCCCTGCACATGCATCATGCCGTGCTGCCGCTGATGGTGGCGCGCAAGGCAGGCCGGGTGGTCAACATCGCCTCCGACGCCGCCCGCGTGGGATCGAGCGGCGAGGCGGTCTATGCCGCATGCAAAGCGGGCCTGGTGGCGCTCTCCAAGACGCTGGCCCGCGAGCATGCCCGCGACGGCATCACCTTCAACGTGGTCTGCCCCGGCCCCACCCAGACCGCCTTGTTCGAGGACTACAAGAAGGGCGCCGGCAATGCGGACAAGCTGGCGGAGGCCTTCCGCCGCTCGATCCCGCTCGGCCGCATCGGCGAGCCCGAGGACCTGCCCGGCGCCATCGCCTTCTTCGCCTCCGACGCGGCGGGCTACATCACCGGCCAGGTGCTGTCGGTGTCCGGCGGCCTGAGCATGGTGGGCTGACGCCCCGTCCGCACCGGCGAAGCGAGGGCCGGGGGAGCCGCCGCGGGCGGACCCGGCGGAGGAAACCGGCAGCAAGTGGGCCCTGGAGAGGAGCAATGCCATGACATCTGCCACGCCATCCATGCGCGCGGTTTTCCTGACGGGGCACGGCGGCAACGCCATGGTGGAGATCGGCGAGCGGCCCATGCCGGAGCGCCGGCCGGGCGAGGCGCTGGTGCGCATCCTCGGCGCCGGCCTCAACCGGGTCGATCTCTACATGCGCGACAGCGGCGCCGGCATCACCCACAAGCTGCCGCTGATCATGGGCCTCGACGGCGCCGGCGAGATCGTCGATCTGGATGCGGCCGAGCCCCGGCTGAAGCTCGGCCAGAAGGTGATCGTCCATCCCGGCGTGGGGTGTGGCCGCTGCGAATTCTGCCAGCGGGGCGAGCATGTGCTCTGCACGTCCATGCAGCTGATGGGGGAGCATCGGGACGGCCTGCTCTGCGACTACGTGTCGGTGCCGGTGCAGAACGTGTTTCCCATGCCGACGGGGTTCGACGTGGTCGAGGCGGCTTGCCTCGGCACCGCGCCGCTGACGGCATGGCGCATGGTGTTCGCCAAGGCGCGGGTCCAGCCCCATGAGAGTGTGCTGATCTTCGGCATCGGCGGGTCGGTCTCCCTCTCCGCCCTGCGGTTCGTGAAGATGACGGGCGCCCGCGCCATCGTCACCTCCCGCGATCCGCGCAAGCGCGATCGTGCCCTTGCGCTGGGAGCGGACGCCGCCATCGACGGCACCGGCGTCGACATCGCCGGCCGGGTGATGGAGCTGACCGACGGTCGGGGCGTCGACGTGGTCATCGAGAATGTGGGCGAGGCGGTGTGGCCGTTTGCGCTCAAGTCCCTGGTGCGCGGCGGGCGCATCGTCACCTGCGGCGCCACCTCCGGGGATCGCCCGTCGGCGGATCTGCGCCGCATGTTCATCCGCCAGCTCCAGGTTCTCGGCTCGACCCACGGCACGTTCGCGGAGTTCAGCAGCCTGCTCGCCGTCTGCGGGCGCGGCCTGTTCCGCCCGATCATGGACAGCCGCTTCCCCGTCGGGCAGGCCCATGCCGCGCTCGACCGCCTGGAACAGGGGGCGCAGTTCGGCAAGATCGGCATCGAGATGACCGACTGGTGACCGGCCCGACCGCCGGCGCGGCAGCAATTCCCTCCAACGAGGTCTTCTCCATATGAATCACCCCACCCCGGACGCCGGGCGTCAGCGTGTCGCCCTGTCCATCGACGGCACCGTCGCCACCCTGACCCTGTGCCGCCCGCAGATGAACGCCATCGACGACGCCATGCTCGAGGCTATCCTCGATGCGCTGGCGCGCGTGGAGGCGAGCCCCGCGGTGATCTTGCTGCGCGTGCGCAGCGACCAGCGGGTGTTCTGCGCCGGGGCGGACCTCGATCTGGTGGCGAGCCGGGTCGGCAGCGCCGACGGCGCCGCCGCCATGGTCAAAACGGTGGAGCTGTTCCATCGCGCCTACGGCCGGCTGGCGGCGCTGCCGGCGATCACCATCGCCGAGCTGGAGGGCCATGCCCTCGGGGGCGGCCTGGAACTGGCGCTGGCCTGCGACCTCCGGATCGCGGCCCATCACGCCAAGCTCGGCCTGCCGGAGGCGAAGGTGGGCCTGCTGCCGGGCGCCGGCGGCACCCAGCGCCTGACCGGGCTGTGTGGGGCGGGCGTCGCGTCGCGCCTGATCCTCACCGGCGAGGTGATCGACGGGCGCGAGGCGGAGCGCCTCGGCCTGGTGCAGTGGACGGTCCATGCGGTGGACTTCGCCGACCTGGCCTCGGAGATCGCCGCCCGCGTCGCCGCCTTGTCGCCGGATGCGGCGCGTGCCGCCAAGCGCTGCATCGGCATTGCCAGCGCCATCGCTCCGGCGGGGCTGAGCGCGGAGATCGAGGGCATCGGCGCGCTGATACGTGCTCCGGCAACCGAAGGGTACGTGGCCACGTTCCTGCGGCGCTGAGCAATCTTCGACACGGGCGTATCGCGGGGGCATTCGCCCCTCGACGGAGGGCAGGTCGATGGCAGAGGGCGATGCAGCGGTGGGGACGCGCTTCGAGGACGGGATCGCCATCGTCACGGTGGACAACCCGCCGGTCAATGCGCTGTCGCAGCAGGTGCGCGCCGGGCTGCTCGAAGCGATCGGGCCGGCGGCCGCGGATCCGGCAGTCAAGGCCGTCATTCTCATCTGCGCGGGACGCACTTTCATCGCCGGCGCAGATATATCGGAGTTCGACAAGCCGCCCCTCGATCCGGCGCTTTCGCAGGTGCTCGACGCCATCGAGAATGCCGGCAAGCCGGTGGTCGCCGCCATCCACGGCTCCGCCCTGGGTGGCGGGTTCGAGGTGGCGCTCGCGGCCCATCATCGCGTCGCGCTCGCTACGGCGCGGCTCGGTCTTCCCGAAATCCGCCTCGGCCTCATTCCCGGCGCGGGCGGCACCCAGCGCCTGCCACGCCTCGTCGGGGTCGAGGCGGCCTTGCGGATCATCCTCACCGGAGCCCCGGTGGAGGCTGACGCGGCCGCCGCCATGGGCGCCATCGACCGGGTGGTGGAGGCGGGCGGCGATCTGCTTCCCGCGGCGATCGACCATGTCCGCGCGCGCCTTGATGGCGTCGCGCCAGTCGTTCGCACCCGGGACCGGGTCGCGGCGGCGTGGCTGGATACCGACCGCAGGATCCTGGCCGCCGTCCGGGCGGAGCAGGCTGGGCGGCAAGATGGGCAGATCGCCTGGAGGCACGCCATCGACGCGATCGAGACCGGCATGGAGCATGGCTTCGATGCAGGGTTGGCGGCGGAACGGGCATCGTTTCTCGAACTCCGCGGGAGCCCCCAGGCCAGGACCCTGCGCGAAGCCTTCTTCGCCGCCCGCAAGGCCGCGAGATCATCGTAAAACACCTTTCCAAAAAGGCGCTTGGGCATCGGCCCTCTTGACACCCCAAAATTATGAATGAATATTCAGCCATCAAAAAAGACCCCCTGCCCTCGCGGCGGGGGGTCCATGGGAGGGTTGCCTTGACCATGCTGGCGCGTGAGGTGTTTTCGCCTGAGCACGACATGCTGCGGGAGACCGCTCGCAAGTTCTTCGAAAGAGAAGTGGCACCTCATCACCGTGACTGGGAAAAGGCCGGCGTCGCTCCCCGCGCCATCTGGAAGAAGGCGGGGGAGGCAGGCCTCCTGTGCGTGGCCCTGCCGGAGGAATATGGTGGCGCCGGCGCCGACCGGCTCGCCTCAGCGGTGCTGATCGAGGAGCAGGCGCGCCTGGGCCTGTCGGGGCCTGGCTTCTCCACCCATTCCGACATCGTCGCCCCCTATATCTTCAATTACGGCACGCCGGAGCAGAGGGCGCGCTGGCTGCCGGCCATGGTGCGCGGCGACCGGATCGGCGCCATCGTCCTCACCGAGCCGAGCGCCGGCTCCGATCTTCGCTCCATCCGCACCTGCGCCGTGCGTGACGGGGACGATCTTGTGCTGAACGGCCAGAAAACCTTCATCACCAATGGCCAGTGCGCTGATCTCCTGCTCGTCGCCGCCAAGACCGGGAACGCAGGGGCCGGGACTGCCACGACCGGAGCTGCCGCTGGATCGAAGGACCTTACCCTGCTCGTGGTGGAGGCCGAGCGGGCCGGCGTGTCGCGCGGCAAGAATTTCGAGAAGATCGGCATGAAGGCGCAGGACACCTGCGAGCTCTTCTTCGACAATGTGCGGGTTCCGATCGCCAACATCCTGGGCGAGGAGGGCAAGGGGTTTCCCCTCCTGTCCCGGGAACTGGCGTGGGAGCGGCTCCAGATCGCCATCGGCGCCGTCGCCACTTCGGCTGCGGCACTGGAATGGACGCGGGACTACACGCGCAACCGCAAGGCCTTCGGCACGCCCGTCGCGGACTTCCAGAACACCCGCTTCCGTCTCGCCGAAGCGAAAACGGAGATCGAGATCGCTCAGGTGTTCGTGGATCGCTGCCTCAGAGAGGTAAATGAGGAGCGCCTCGACGGGACTGTGGCGGCGATGGCGAAATACTGGTGCACGGAACTCATGGGGCGGGTGCTTGACCAGTGCCTGCAGCTGCACGGCGGCTACGGCTACATGTGGGAATACCCCATCGCCCGCGCCTATGCCGATGCCCGCGTGCACCGGATCTATGGAGGGTCCAACGAGATCATGAGGGAGCTGGTCGCCCGCACCCTCTGACTGCGCGGCATGCATGCGCGACAAAATGAATGACTATTCAGCCATAATAAGCAGCCGGGAGAACGCCATGATCCGAGAGGAGTTCGCCTGCCCCAGCGGCGGCGCGGCACGAAGCAGGACGAAGCCCAGAGGCAGGACGAAGCCCACGACAGGAGGGCGGGCGCGATGCTGATCAACGCCCTCAACGGCCTTGTCTATGGCAGCCTGCTGTTCGTCCTCGCCTCCGGCCTCGTGCTCATCTACGGCCTGCGGCGGGTGGTGAACTTCTCTCACGGCGCCCTGTACATGCTCGGAGCCTATGCGGGCTATTCGGTCGCCGTCAGCTTCAGCTTCCCGCTCGGCGTCGTCGCCGCGGGCCTTGCGCTCGGCGCCATCGGCGTGCTGCTCGACGTGGTGCTGTTCCGCCAATTGAGCACCCGCCATCCGCTGGTGACGGTGATCGCGACCTTCGGCGTCCTCCTCGTAATCGAGGATCTGGTGCGCTCGGTCTGGGGCACGCAGAACTACGCCATCGATCCGCCGGCGCTGCTGTCCGGGGTCGTCGAGATCGGCGGCGCGCCGTTCCCCGTCTACCGGCTCTTCATCGTCGGGGCGAGCGCGGCCATGGCGGCGGCTCTGGCGGCATGGCTGCGCTATTCCCGCAGCGGACTTTTCGTGCGCGCGGCGAGCCAAGACCCATCGGTGGCGGCCATGTGTGGGGTGCGTACCGCCCTCATCGGCCCCATGGTGGTGGGCCTCGGCGCTGCCTTCGCCGGGCTTTCCGGCATCCTCGCGGCACCGTTCCTGTCGCTCAATCCCGCCATGGGCAGCGAGGTCCTGGTCCTGTCCTTCGTGGTGTCGGTGATCGGCGGACTCGGCAGCTTCTCCGGCGCCTTCATCAGCGCCATGCTGCTCGGCCAGGTGCAGGCGTTCGGCACCGTTCATACGCCCGAGCTGGCCTCGCTCCTGCCCTTCCTCCTGATGTCCGTGGTGCTGATCTTCCGGCCCCAGGGCATCGCCGGACAGAAGGTCTGAGCCATGGCGATGATCTCGACCGCCCGCCCGCCCGTGGCCGGCCTGTCCCAGCGCTTCTCGGTGCTGATCGTGCTCGTCGCGTTGGCGGCACTGCTGTTCGGCGTGGAGCGCTTCGGCTCGCGCATCCTCGTCAGCCTGCTGGCGCAGGCGATCATCGTCTCGGCCCTGGCCTTCGGCGTCGGGCTGCTCATCCGCGTCTCCGGGCTCGTGAGCTTCGGTCACGCGGCGCCGTTCGGGCTCGGGGCCTACGGCACCGTCTACGCCCTGTCGGGAGCGGCGCCGCTGCCGCCGGAGATCGGGCTGCCACTGGTGGTGATGTTCGTCACCCTTGTGTTCTTCCTCATCGGCCTCGTCATCAGCCGGCTGGAGGGCGTCGCCTTCAGCATGCTGACCCTGGCGCTGGGGCAGGCGGCCTTCGTCGCGGCCACCAAGTTCCGCTCCCTGACCGGCGGCGGCGACGGGGTGATCATCGACATGCCCCGCCAGCTCTATGGCGTCCATGCCGATGTGCTGCAGAGCCCCTACGGGATGTTCGTCGTCGGCGTCGCGCTGCTGACGCTGGTCTATTTCGCGCTGAGCATCGCGGAATGCACGCAACTCGGCCGGCTCGCCGTCGCCATCCGCGAGAACGAGGAGCGGGTGCGCTTCCTCGGCTACCGAACCCGCGTGCTCAAGGCCGGCGTGTTCGCCGTCTCGGCCAGCCTCGCCGCGCTCGGCGGCGTGCTGTTCGCGCTCTATCAAGGCTTCGTCTCGCCGGAGATCCTGCACTGGAGCTTCTCCGGCTCGGCGCTGATCATGGCCATCCTCGGCGGGACCTCCGCCCTGTGGGGGCCCGTCGCCGGGGCGTTCGCCTTCTTCTTTCTCAAGGACGGCCTCGCCGACGTCACCACCCACTGGCTGGCGGTGCTCGGCATCACGCTGATCCTCGTCACCATCGCCTGGCCGAGCGGCATCTCGGGGGCGGTGCAGTTCCTCCTGGCGAGGGTCCCGGCGCTGTTCGCGAAGGGGAAGGGGCGATGAGCGCGCTGTTCCGCTGCGTCGACATCGGCAAGCAGTATGGCGGCCTCGTCGCGCTCCAGGGCATCAGCCTCTCGCTGGAGGTGGGCCGGGTGCACGGGCTCATCGGCCCGAACGGTGCTGGCAAATCCACATTCATCGACGTGGTCTCCGGCCGCACGCCCGGCACCGGCCACGTCTATCTCGACGACCGCGACATCACCCGCGTGCCGCTCAGCGAGCGGCGCCGCATGGGCGTGTCGCGCTCGTTCCAGCGCACCTCCATCTTTCCCGCGCTGACCATCCGCGAACAGCTCGATATCGCCGCCCACGGCGCCGGGGGCGGGCATACGGGCGAGCTGACCGACATGCTCGGCCTCGCGGACGTGCTCGACGCCCGCGCCGAGGAGGTGAGCTACGGGCAGCAGCGGCTGGTGGATCTCGCCCTGGCACTGGTGGGCAACCCGCGGGTGCTCCTCCTCGACGAGCCCGCCGCCGGCCTGTCGGTGGCGGAGTCGCAGACGCTCGCCGCCCATCTCGAGGAGGTGGCTGCGCGATGGAAGGTGGCGGTGCTGCTGGTGGAACATGATATGGACGTGGTGTTCCGCGTCTGCCACGTCCTCACCGTGCTCGCATCCGGGCGCTGGCTGGTTGCCGGGCCTCCGGACGAGGTGCGCAGCGACCCCGCGGTGATCGGCGCCTATTTCGGGAGCGCCGCATGACGGCCCTGCTGGAGTTCGACGCGGTCAACGCCTATTACGGCGCCGCCCACATCCTGCACGGGGTGAGCCTGAAGGTGGATGAGGGCGAGCGCGTCGCCGTGCTCGGCCGCAACGGGGTGGGCAAGACCACCATCGTCAATACCCTTCTGGCGCTCGCCACCATGCGCGGCGGCGCGATCCGGATGCGCGGCGCCGCGCTGCCCCGGGTCGCGGGCCATACGGCGGCGATGCATGGCATCGCCGCCGTGCCCCAGGGCCGCAAGATCCTGCCGAACCTCTCCATCGAGGAGAACCTGAAGCTCGGCGCCGCCCTGCGCCGGCCGGGGCGCTGGGATCTCGATGCCGTCTACGCCCTGTTCCCGGTGCTGCGGGAGCGCCGGCATACGCCGGGCACCGCGCTAAGCGGCGGCCAGCAGCAGATGCTCGCCGTCGGCCGGGCGCTCATGGCCAATCCCGACCTGCTCATCCTCGACGAGCCGAGCGAGGGGCTGGCGCCCGTCATCGTCGACGAGCTCGCTGGCGTGCTGCGCGATCTCGCCGGCACCGGTGTCGCCATCCTCCTGATCGAGCAGCACCTGCGCCTCGTTCGTGACCTGTCGGAGCGGTTCTACGTGATCTCGAAGGGGGCCGTGTCAGCCACGGGGGTGATGAAGGACGTGGATCAGAAGACCCTTCAGGCCAGCATCATGCGCTGAAGAAAAAGAGTGAAGAACAAAGAAGCCGGAAATGAAAAGGGAGAAGCGTCATGAAGGGAGTTTCCAAGTCGTTGGCCATCTTGCTGGCCCTCGCGGCCGGGGCCGCGCCGGCACAGGCCGCGCCTGATCCGCTGCGCATCGGCGTGCCCACCTCGCGCACCGGCGCCCTCGCGGTGCTGGGCGACCAGGTGGTGCGGGCCATCGAGTTCGCCGCGGAGCGGGCGAACGCCGCCGGCGGTGTCGACGGGCACAAGGTGGAGGTGCGCGTCGCCGACGACGAGGGCAACCCCGATGCCGGCCGCAGGGCGGGCGAGAAGCTGAGCCTGGAGGGATACCGGATCCTCATCGGCACCATCTCCTCCGCCGTCGGCCTGGCGCTGTCCACACAGCTCAACCGCTGGGATGCCATCTATGTCTCGGTGGTGAACAAGAGCCCAAAGATCACCGGCGATTCCTGCTCCCGGCGCATGTTCCGCGCCAACCATTCCGACGACATGGACTTCGCCATCGTCGCTCCCTGGCTGAAGGACCAGAAGGAGCAGACCTGGGCCATCATCGCGGCCGACTATCTGTGGGGACGTGGCTCCGGCTCCGCCTTCAAGACCACCGCCGAGCGGCTCGGGCGCACCGTCAAGCTCGAACTCTTCCCGCCGCTCGGCACCACCGACTACGCCCCCTACATCACCCAGCTGCGCGACAGCGGGGCGCAGGGGCTGTGGGTCGCGCTCGCCGGCTCCGACGCGATCAATTTCGCCAAGCAGGCCAAGCAGTTCGGCCTCACCGACAAAGTGGTAATGTTCGGCCACAACTTCGTCACCCCCTCCTCCATCAAGGCGGTGGGCAAGGACGCCATCGGCATCTGGGGCAACCTCGGCTACGCGCCAGACATCCCGACGCCGGTGAACGCGGACTTCGTCGCCGCCTGGCGCGCCAAGTTCCAGACCGACCCCACCGACTACGAGGGAGAGGCGTATGCCGGCATGCAGGCCATCTTCTCCGCCGTGACCAAGGCGAAGAGCGTCGCTCCGCTGGAGGTCGCCAAGGCGCTCGAAGGCCTCACCGTCTCCACCGTGTTCGGCGACGTGACCATGCGCGCCGCCGACCACCAGATGGAGCTGCCCAACTATATCGGCCGTGTCTCCGAGACGGACGGGAAGGTCGCCATCAAGACCCTCCTCACCTTCGACGCCGCCACGGCGACCCCGCCGCCCAGCCCGGCCTGCAAGCTGTGAGCGAGGGGGCTTCCATGCGCATCCTCCTCACCGGAGCGAGCCGCGGCATCGGCCGCGCCATGGCGGAACGTCTCGCGGGGCCGGGGGTCGCCATCGGCCTGTGCGCCACAAAGGCCTCCCGCGAGCACGACGAGGCGGTCACAGCGTGCCGGGCACGGGGGGCGCATGCCGAAGCCCTGGTCGGCGACCTCGGCGACAGCGCCGTCCCCGCCGCCCTCGTTTCACAGACCGTCGCCGCGTTCGGCGGCCTGGACGCGGTGGTCTCCAATGCCGGCATCATGCTGGCGGGCTCCCTCGCCGAGATCGACGAGGAGGCCTGGGATCGCACCTTCGCCGTGAACGTGCGCGGCGCGTGGCTTCTGGCCCGCGCCGCCCATCCCCATCTGGCCGCGACCGACGGCGCATTCGTAGCCGTCGCCTCCACCTCCGGTGTGCAGCCCTATCCCGGCGGCGGCGCCTACAGCCCCAGCAAGGCGGCGCTGCTCATGCTGGTGCAGACCCTGGCCCAGGAATGGGCCGCCAGCGGCGCGCGCGCCAATGCGGTGTCGCCGGGTCTGTTCCTCAGCGACATGACCGCCGCCATCTACGCCGACCGATCCCGGCGGGCGGCGCGCGAGGCGCTGGTGCCACTGCGCCGGATCGGCGACGCGGCCGCGGACCTGGCCGGCGTGGTCGCGTTCCTGATCTCGCCGGCGGCGCGCTACATCACCGGACAGAACATCGTCGTCGACGGCGGGTTTCTCGGCTCCATCCAGGCCCACCTCGCCGGGCGGCCCAAGGCGGGGGCGGCGTGATGGGCTTTCCCCTCCCCAACCCCGAACGCGCCGCCGCCTACCGCGCGAGCGGACAGTGGCGGGACGACACCCTGCCCGACCTCATCGCCGCGAGCGTGCGGGCGGCCCCGGACAAGGTGGCGGTGCGTGATGCATCGGGCGCCAGCCTCACTTATGCCGACCTCGATGCCCGTTCGCAGCGCGTCGCCGGCTTCCTCGCGGCCAGCGGCGTCGGCCGGGGGGACGTGGTCACAGTCTGCCTGCCCAACTGGTGCGAGACGGTGGTGGTCTTCGTCGCCGTCATGAGGCTCGGGGCAGTGGTCAACCCGATCCCGGTAACCTACGGACGGGCGGAATTGTCCTTCGTGCTCGCCAAGTGTGACAGCCGGGCCCTGTTCGTCCCTGGCCGCTTCCGCAGCACCGATTTCACCGCGCTGCTCGCCGCCGTGGATCCGGCCCTGCTCGCCGGCCGCACCATCGTGCGGATGGGCGAGGGGGAGGCCACCATCGGCCACTCCCGGGCCGAGGCGCTGACCCACTCGCCGCTGGCGGCGCCACCGGCCCTCGATGCCGACGACCCGGTGGCGGTGCTGTTCACGTCCGGAACGGAATCCCGGGCGAAAGGCGCGGTCCACACCCACAACACGATCCGCTTCGGCGAGCAGGCGCTGGCCGATGCGCTGCGGCTCGATGCCCGCGACGTCGCCTTCATGGCCTCGCCCATCTCCCACACCACCGGCTTCATGCACGGCGTGGTGATGACGCTGATGCTGGGCGGCTCCCTGTCGCTGCTCGACGTGTTCGAGGGGCACGCGGCGATGCGCCAGCTCGCCGAGCACCGCTGCACCTGGACCATGGGCGCGACACCGTTCCTCGTCGACATCGTCGCCGCCCTGGAGAAGACCGGGAGCAGCCTTCCGAACCTGCGCTACTTCCTGTGCGGGGGCGCCCCCGTGCCGGTTCCGGCGGCGCAGCGGGCGGTTGCAGCCGGCGTGCGTGTCATGTCGGTCTACGGCTCCACCGAAAGCCCGCCCCACACGGTGGTGCATCCGCAGGACCCGGCGGACAAGGCCTGGACCACCGACGGGCGGCCGGTCGGCAACATCGAGGTCCGGATCGTCTCGCCGGACGGGCGGGACCTTGCCGACGGCGAGGTGGGCGAGGAGTGGTCGCGCGGACCGAACACCTTCCTCGGCTATCTCGGCGAGCCGGAACTGACCGCTCGCGACCTCGACCCCGACGGTTGGTACCACTCGGGCGACCTCGCGCGCCGCGAAAGCGACGGATCGCTGCGCGTGGTCGGGCGTATCAAGGACATCATCGTCCGCGGCGGACAGAACATCTCGGTGCGAGAGGTGGAGGACTATCTGTGCGCCCATCCCGCCGTGCGCCAGGTGGTGGTGGTGGGAATGCCGCACGAGCGCCTCGGCGAGATTGGATGCGCGGTGGTGGTGCCCCATCCCGGCCGCAGCCTCACTTTGCCCGAATTGACCGACTTCCTCGCCGCCAAGGGCGTGGCGCGCTTCAAGCTGCCGGAACGCCTGGAGGTGTGGCCCAGCCTGCCGTCCAACGCCAGCGGCAAGATCCAGAAGTTCCTCATCCGCAAGGCGCTCGCCGAAACCCACGACAGGAGCCAGCCATGATCCGCACGGAGCGGGAGGGCGCGGTCGCGACCCTCACCCTGAGCCGTCCCCCGGTCAACGCCATCGACCCCGCCTTCGTGGACGCCCTGGAGGCCGCCCTCGACACGGTGGAGGCCATGCAGCCGACGCTGGTGGTGATCCGCTCAAACCAGAAATGCTTCTGTGCTGGAGCCGATCTCGCCCTCATCCGCAGCTTCTTCGACGGCGCCGACGGGACCGGGCGGATGGTTGCCTATGTGCGCACGCTCCATGCCGTCTTCAACCGTCTGGAGGCGCTGCCCGCCGTCACGCTCGCGGTGATCGACGGGCCGGCCTTGGGCGGCGGGCTTGAGCTGGCGCTGGCCTGCGACCTCAGGATCGCCACCACGCGGGCAAAGCTCGGCCTGCCCGAGGCGCGGGTCGGCATGATCCCCGGCGCGGGGGGGACCCAGCGCCTGACCCGGCTGTGTGGGCCTGGCGTCGCCTCGCGGCTGATCCTTGGCGGGGAGGTGGTGGAGGGCACGGAGGCGGCGCGGCTCGGCATCACCCAGTGGACGGCGGAGGCCGGGGAACTCGACGCGCGCGTGGCGGAGATCGCGGGGCGGATTTCCGGCCTGTCGCGCCAGGCCCTCGCCGCTTCCAAGGACTGCATCGCCGCCTGGTCCGATCCGCGGGCCGACGGTTTCGCCCGTGAGATCGAAAAGCCGGCGCAGATCATGCCCACCCGGGAGGCCCGCGAGCGGGTCGAGCGCTTCTTCGCCCGCAAGGCGTCCTGACGCCGCCTGTTTCATTCGATGGAGATCATGATGAATTTCAAGGACAAGATCGTTGTCGTCACCGGCGCCGCCTCGGGCATCGGCCATGCCTGCGCGCGCGCCTTCGCCGAGGCCGGGGCACGGGTGGCGCTGACCGACGTCAACGTGCCGGCGGGCGAGGCGGCGGCCGGAGCGGTCCAGGCGACCGGAGATGTTCGCTTCCTGCCCCTCGACGTGACCGACCGGGCCTCCGCCGCGGCCCTCGCCGCCCGCATCGAGGCGGAGTTCGGCCGGCTCGACGTGCTGGTCAATGCCGCCGGCTGGGACATCATCCAGCCGTTCATGGAGAACTCCCCCGAATACTGGGAGAAGATCGTCGCGCTCAACTTCATGGGGCCGGTGCAGGTGACGCGGGCGCTGCTGCCGCTGCTGTTCGCCTCCGGCTCCGGGCGCATCGTCAACGTGGCGAGCGATGCCGGGCGGGTCGGCTCCTATGGCGAGACGGTCTATGCCGGCGCCAAGGGCGGGATCATCGCCTTCACCAAGTCGCTCGCCCGCGAGGTGGTGCGCAAGCAGGTCCGGGTGAACTGCATCTGCCCCGGCCCCACCGACACGCCCCTGTTCGCCTCCCAGTCGGACAAGATGCGCGAGGCGCTCACCAACGCCATTCCCATGAAGCGGGTGGCCCAGCCCTCCGAGATCGCCGACGCGGTGCTCTATTTCGCCTCCGACCGCTCCAGCTTCATCACCGGCCAGGTGCTGAGCGTGAGCGGCGGCCTGACCATGGTGGGCTGAGGGGGCACACGGCGCCTCCCGCGAGAGCGCCGTTTCCGCGGATCTTTCCAACGACGGGACATCATGAGCCGGGAAACCACGAGCAAGGTCGCCACCCTCGGGGATGCAGTGCGCGCCACGGTCACTCCCGGCGCGACCCTGCTCTTCGCCTTCACCCACAACCGCTCCCACGCCGCGGCCTTCGAGGTGGCGCGGCAGTTCCGCGACCGCCGATGCCTGACGCTCGCCGGCACGGGCCTCCTGGAATATGCCTCGATCCTGGTGGCGGCAGGCGCGGTGGAGCGGCTGGAATCGGCTTTCGCCGGGGGAACCTATCCGGCGCCCGCGCCGTCGCGGCAGCTCCAGGCGGAGATCGATGCCTGCGCCGGCAACGACCCGGACTGGACCAACCTCACCATGACGCTGCGCCTGATGGCCGGGGCAATGGGGTGGCCGTTCGTGCCCACCAACAGCCTGTTCGGCTCCGGCCTTTGGAACGGGCGCCAGCGTGCCCGCATCACGGACCCCTTCACCGGCGCGCCGGCGAGCGTCATCGCGCCGTTGCGCCCGGACGTGACCTTCCTGCATGCGCCGGTGGCGGATACCCTGGGCAACACCATCCTCCACGCGCCCGATGCCGAGGAGAGCTGGGGTGTCTACGCCGCGCGCCAGGTGGTGGTGACGGCGGAGCGCGTGGTGTCGCCGGAGACGCTGCGCGGCATCGGCCCGCGCACCGGCATCCCGGGCCACCTGGTGGCCCACGTGGTCCACGCACCGTTCGGCGCCCATCCACAGGGCCAGTTCCTCTGGTCCGAGGACGAGGGGGTCGAATCCTATGCGGAGGACTACGCCTTCCGGCAGATGCTGCGCGCTTTGGTGCGCGATCCCGGGGCCCTCAGGGCCTGGGTGGAGGAGTGGGTGTTCGGCACCGACCATGCGGCCTATCTGGACCGCCTCGGCGCCGTGCGCCTCGACGACCTGAGGGCGGAGGCGGTTTCTCCCATCGCCGCGGATCCGAAGGGTTGGGACGAGCCCGCCTCGCCCGAGGAGCGCGCCGCCTCGCTCGCCATGACAGTGGCGGAAGGGCGCGTCGCCGCCAACGCCGCGGACACGCTGTTCGCCGGTATCGGGCTTGCCCATCTTGCCGCGTGGGGCGCGGAGCGGCGGTGCCGCGCGCGCCAGCTTCCGGTCTCCCTCATCGCGGAAACCGGGATGATCGGGTTTCGCCCCATCGCCGGCGATCCCTACCTCTTCAACCGCCCGAACGCGGCATCCTCGCTGTTCCACTCAAGCTTCACGCAAACCCTCGGCGTGCTCGCCGGCTCCAACGCCAGGCGCTGCCTCGCCATGCTCGCCGCGGCGCAGATCGACCGGCAGGGCAACATCAATTCCTCCCGCTCGGCCGACGGGCGCCTGATCGTCGGATCGGGCGGCGCCAACGACCTCGCCAGTGGCGGCGGCGCCTGCCTCGTGGTCATGCCTCTGAAAGCGGGGCGCTTCGTGGAGGAGCTGCCGTTCGTGACCAGCCCGATCCGACACCATGCCGGGGTGGCCACCGATCTCGGATTGCTCGAGCGCGACGAGACGGGAGACCTGCGCGTCACCGGCGTGACCTGCGCCCCCGGCGAGGAACAGGCGACGCTCAGTGAAATCTCCCGGCGCTGCGGGCGCGAGATCGCCCGCGCGCCCGACCTTGTCCGCTTCGCTCCCCCCACCCCCGACGACCTCGCGCTGCTGCGCGGTTTCGACCCCTGCCGGACGATCCTCGCTTGAGGCGGTCCTTATCCTTCCGGAGACCTGAGATGATCTACACCGACGTCCTCTACGAAGTGAGCGAAGGCATCGCCACCATCACCATCAACCGGCCCGATCGCCTGAACTGCTTCCGCGGGCGGACCATCGAGGAGCTGATCCACGCCTTCAAGCGCGCCTGGGCCGACAAGGAGGCGGGGGTGGTGATCCTCACCGCGGCCGGCACCAAGGCCTTCTGCGTCGGCGGCGACCAGAAGGAGATGCAGGAGAAGGGCACCTACGGCGCATCGGAGAACGGCCTGTGGGAGATCGACGACCTGCACATGGTCATCCGCAACATCCCCAAGCCGGTGATCTGCGCCGTGAACGGCTATGCCATCGGCGGCGGCCACGTCATCCACGTGCTCTGCGACGTGACCATCGCCGCCGAGCACGCGAAGTTCGGCCAGGCGGGACCGCGCGTCGGCTCGTTCGACGCGGGCTGGGGCTCGGCCTATCTTGCCCGCACCGTCGGCGAGAAGCGGGCGCGGGAGATCTGGTTCTTCTGCCAGCAGTACGACGCCAAGACCGCCCTCGAATGGGGGCTGGTGAACCGGGTGGTGCCCGCCGACAAGCTGATGGAGGAGGCGCGCGCGCTGGCGAAGCAGGCGGTTGCCCTGAGCCCGACCGCGCTGAAATTCCTCAAGCATGCCTTCAACGCCGACAGCGCCCACATCTTCGGCCAGGTGAAGATGGCCGCGGACGGCCTTGCCAGCTTCGTCAATTCCGAGGAGGCGAGCGAGGGGCGCACCGCCTTCCTGGAGAAGCGCCAGCCCGATTTCTCCCGGTTCCGCTGAGCAGGGGCCGCATAGCGATGACCACACTTCCGCTCGCGGGCCGCGTCGCGCTCGTCACCGGTGCCGGCAACGGCATCGGCCTTGCCATCGCGCGGGTGCTGGCGGAGCGGGGCGCCCGCGTTGCGCTCAACGACCTCGACCTGGAGGCCGCCGCCCGGGCGGCGCAGACGCTGGGCGAAGCCCACCTGTCGGTGCGCGCGGACGTGTCCAGCGAGGCCGATGTGGGGGCCATGGTTGGCGAGGTGCGCGATGTCTTCGGACGCATCGACATCCTCGTCAACAATGCCGGCGTCGGCGACGGCGGCGTGCCCACCCTCGACCAGAGCCTCGCCGTGTTCGAGCGAACGCTCGCCATCCACGTGAACGGCACCTTCCTGATGTCGCGAGCGGTTGCCGCCGGCATGGCCAGGCAGGGGGGTGGCGCCATCATCAATCTCGGCTCCATCGCGGGGGAGCTGGGCATTCCCGTGCGCACCGCCTATTCGGTGGCCAAGGCCGGGATTTCCATGATGACCCGGGTTCTGGCCTGCGAATGGGCGCGGTTCGGCATCCGGGTGAATGCGGTGGCCCCCGGCTACGTGCGCACGCGGCTGGTGGAAGGGCTGATCACCAGCGGGCGGCTGGATGCGCGGCGGATCGCGGCGCGCACGCCCCTCGGCCGCATGGGGCAGCCGGAGGAGATCGCCCGGGTGGTCGCCTTTCTCGCTTCGCAAGAGGCCTCTTACGTTACCGGGGCGATCGTGCCGGTGGACGGTGGATATACCGCCTTCGGCGGGCCGTTCGACGCCTCCGGGGCATTTTCGGGCTACGATGCCGCGGCACCTGCGAAGGAGGGCGATTCAGGTCCCCCGCGCCGGACCGGACATGACCCGCGTGAAGGGGACGGATCGTAACCATGAAGACGGATGTCACCTCCATTGTCGAGGATCCGGATCTCGTCGAGAAGCGCCGCCACCAGATCGTCGTCGCGGCGACGCAGCTCTTCTCCGAGCAGGGGTTCTACAAGACGACGATCAAGGACATCGCCAAGAAGGCCGGCGTCAGCGCCGGGCTGGTCTACCTCTACGTGCGCGAGAAGGAGGACGTCCTGCTGCTCGTCCTGCTGCAGGTGGTGGAGGCCTATGCGCGCGAGATTCCCAAGGCGATGGAGAATTTCACCGATCCGCTGGAGCGCCTGATGCGGGCGGTGGAGGCCTATTGCCGGGTGGTGGACGGGCATCGTGCAGCAACCGTTCTCGCCTACCGCTCCACCAAGTCGCTGTCCCCCGACCGGCGGGAGCTGATCCAGCAGCGCGAGACGGAAACCAACGACATCATCGCCAACGCCATTGTCGCCTGCATGAAAGCCGGCCTCATCCGCAAGCTGAACGTGGACGTGCTGACCTACCAGCTCGTGCTCGTGGCCCATGGATGGGCGCTCAAGAGCTGGTATTTCAAGTCTCGGCTGACGCTCGAGGAATACATCGTGGACAGCCTCGACATCCTCCTCGCCGGGGTCCTGACGCCGGTGGGGCAGCTCCACCGCGCCGAGCTGCGCGACAGGGATGCGCGCAATGACCTCGGCCCACGCAATTCGCGAGCATGACGGGAAACACCATGGCCGACCACGATACCGGTGCGCGGAGCCTGAGGGAACGGATCGAGCGTCTGTTCGAGGTCAATGCCTTCTCTTCGACCCTTCCCATCCGCCTCGTCGAGGCCGAGAAGGGTCGGGCGCTGCTGACCATGGATGTCGATCCCGGACAGATGAACGGCCACGGCAGCTGCCATGGCGGGGCCCTGTGGACGCTTGCCGACATGGCCTTCGGCGCGGCCGGCTTCTATGACGGCACGATCCTGACCATGGGCTCGGACCTGACCTTCATCCGCCCCGCCCCGGGCGGGTCCACCGTGCTTGCCTCGGCGACGCAGGTCAGCCGTAAGGGGCTCACCGGCATCTTCCGCATCGAGCTGACCACCCGGCCGGGCGATCCGGAGGCCGTCGTCGCCGCCGGCACCTTCACCGGCCGCTGGATGCGTCGGTCGGGCGCCGAAAGCACGGACACCGTGGCGGTCGGGGCGCAGGCGTAGATCCGCATCTTCCGCCGGGTCGCGCGGCGCGCGGCCACGTTTTCAGGCGACGTGGCGGCGTGTTCCAGTATATAAATACATTGATGTAAATCCACCGGTGTTTTCTCCGCGTGAAGCGCGCGGGAAATGGCTCGGGGACTGCCGGACGGCAGCGGCAGGACCTTTCACCGTCAAGCATGGCAGGGCGCTATGGCTCGAAACGAATTGCACCGCGACACCACCCTCGGCATCGTCGGCGCCGGCATCATGGGGCGGGGCATCGCCCAGATCGCCGCCGAGGCCGGCATGCAGGTGCGGCTCGCGGATGCCGACCCGAAGACGATCGAGGTGGCGAAGCAGGCCTGCGCCGGCATGATCCGCCGGAAGGCGGAGAAAGGGCAGATCAGCGCCGAGGCGGCCGAGGCCGCCATCGCCCGCATCCACGGCACCGATGCCGGGCCGCAGGCCGGCTATGCCGCCTTCGCCCATTGCGACCTGGTGGTCGAGGCGGTGGCCGAGCGCATGGACATCAAGCAACAGGTGCTGGCGGGGCTCGAGCAATCGGTGCGGGACGACTGCATCATCGCCACCAACACCTCTTCGCTTTCGGTGACCGGGTTCGCCGCAGCCGCGCGCCTTCCGGGGCGGGTGGCGGGCTTCCACTTCTTCAATCCGGTTCCCTTGATGAAGGTGGTGGAGGTGATCGGCGGGGTGCTCACCGACGCGCCGGTGCTCGACCGCCTCACGCAGGTCGCCCGCCGCATGGGCCACCACCCGGTGCGGGCCAGCGACACGCCGGGCTTCGTGGTCAACCATGCGGGGCGCGGCTATCTCACCGAGGCGCTGCGCATCGTCTCCGAGGGGATCGCGAGCTTCGCCGACGTGGACCTTGTGATGACAGAGGCCGCCGGGTTCCGCCTCGGCCCGTTCGAGCTGCTCGACCTGACCGGCCTCGACGTGTCCGTGCCGGTGCTGGAATCCATCTACCACCAGTATTACGAGGAGCCACGCTATCGCCCCTCCGTGCTGGCCGCGACCCGCCGCGCCGGCGGCCTGCTCGGGCGCAAGACCGGGCGGGGCTTCTACCTCTATGCGGACGGCAAGGCGCAAAAGCCGGCCGAGCCGCCGGTGCCGGACATCCGGCCGAACGGGCTCAGGGTCTGGGTCAGCGGCCGGGACGCAGAGGCCCAGGCGGCGGTGGCGGCCATCGGCACCGCCGCCGGCGCGACGCTGGAGCAGGGGCCCCGGCCGTCCGCGGCCGCGCTCGCCGTCGTCACGCCCTGGGGCGAGGATGCCGGCACGGCGGCGCTGGCGGAGAATCTCGATCCCCGCCAGGTGGTCGCCATCGATCCGTCCGGGCTCGGCCGGCGGCGCACGCTCATGGGAAGCCCCGCCACCGATCCGGCGGTTCGCGCAGCAGCGCACGCGCTGTTCGCTGCCGATGGTGCCGCGGTCACGCTCATCCATGACAGCCCGGGCTTCATCGCGCAGCGGATCCACGCCGCCATCGTCAATGTGGGGGCGGACATGGCGCAGCAGCGCGTCGCGGTTCCGCAGGACATCGACCGGGCGGTGGAGCTGGGCCTTGGATATCCGCGCGGCCCGCTGCGGCTGGGCGACGAGATCGGGCCGGGGCGGATCCTGCGGATCCTCGAAGCCATGTCCGATTTCTACGGCGATCCGCGCTACCGGCCGAGCCCGTGGCTGAAGCGCCGCGCCCGGCTCGGCCTGCCGCTGCACCATCCGGATTGAGAAAGGGCCGGCCTCGCCTTGCGGGGCAGGCCCTGGCGCCAGTGCTCCGGATTGCGGCCGGGATGGTGGCGACGATGTGTGTCTCGGGAAGGCCCCGCTCGCCCCTGGACTGGGCGGACGTCCTCACCGGGAGCGGAACATGTTTCCGCTGCCTTCGCTGGGATGATTTCATATCAATTACATGATATTTAATATATCTATCTATTGATATTTTTAGGCGGCCGCAGGCTTCGGAACAGGGACAGAGCAGCTCCGCCCGCAGGTCACATCGCCTCGCGGGACGACAGGGGGAGGAAAGATGACGCCATTCCACGTCAGCGTCGGCGAGACCGCGACGTTCACGAAGACGGTCGGGGAGACGGACGTCTATCTGTTCGCCGGCATCACCGGCGACTTCGCCCCCAATCATGTCAACAAGGCCTACATGGAAGCCTCGCGGTACGGCCGGCTTCAGGCCCACGGCGCGCTGATGGTGGGCTTCATGTCCACCGTGGCCGGCATCGTGGCGCGGCGCACCGGTGACACGTCCGACGAGATCGCCCTGTCCTACGGCTACGACCGCATCCGCTTCACCGCGCCGGTCTTCTTCGGCGACACGATCACCGTCGACTACCGCATCGTCGCCATCGACCTTGAGCGGCGACGCTCCATGGCGCAGGTGGAGGCGCGCAACCAGGACGGCGTCGTCGTGAGCGTGGCCACCCATATCCTCGCCTGGCTCCCCCGGCAGGCGGCGTGAGCCGCCTCGCCCCGCCGGTTGCCGGCGGGCGCGCGACCATCGGACCCGGAGGCACCGCCGCGCGCGGCGCCGGACCAAATGGGCATGGCCTGAGCCGGCCCGAGAAGATCGCGAAAGGGACACCCCTGCCTTACTGACCCTCGGACAGATGCTCGAAACCACCGCCGCGTGGTTTCCGGACAAGCCGTTCATCCTTTTCGAGAACGACATCATCACCTACGGCGGCTTCAACCGGCGGGCCGCGCGGCTGGCCGGTCTCCTCGCGAGCCTCGGCGCCGGTCCGGGCACGCCCGTCGGCCTCTACCTGCCCAGTTGCCCGGACATCGCCATCGGCTACCACGCCTGCCAGAAGGTCGGGGCCGTCGCGGTGCCGATCAGCCCCGCCTACAGGCCCCAGGAACTGGAGCGTCTCGCCGCGCGCACCCGCATGCCGGTGCTGATCTGCCGAAGGGCATCCCTGCCGATCGGCCAGACCATTGCAGGGGCGTTACGCAATGTGCTGCCGACGATCGGACTGTCATTGATGCAAGGGGATGGCGGCCGAAGGATCATTTCATCGCCTTTCGAACGGTGAAATGATCCAGGCCCGAGCCGTGAACGCGGCCCGTGCCGCTCAGGGCTGCGAACGGCCCGCCTTGGCGGCCATCAGCGCTTCGGTGCAGGGCTGAGACAGATTTGCCGCATTCTGCTGCAAACAGCCGAGCAGGCGCCCGCCGCCGGGCTGTATGCCGCTGCACAAGCGTCGCACGTCCCCCTCGCAGGCCGACTTCAGCTGCATCATCTGCTGACGCGACATTTGCTGCGCCTGGGCCGTGCCCCCTATCAGGGCAAAGGCGAGAACAAGAATGGTCCGCATCGATCATCTCCTGGCGGATGAATGAAAAATGAAACCTGCTCACGCGCCGGACACAGCGCATGGCCGGCCAAAAGAACAAGGCTCAGAACGGCTCCACGCCGGTGATGCCGGGCTGCAGCCGGGGAATGCGCGCTGCCTCCAGCTGCTGCGGCGAGAGCTTGCCGCGCAGGTTCGCCACCGCCGACTTAAGAGCCTGCGCCTTGGTGGTGTAGGCAATGAGCGTATCGGCGACCGCCTCAGCCCGGCCGAACGCCTCGGGTCCCTTGGAATCGTCCTTGCCATCGGCAGCGCCGAGGAGGGCGAGCATCCGCTCACGCTCCGGCACCAGCGCCAGCAGCGCGTTGGTATATCTGCGCCAGTCCTCCTGCTGTTCGACCGTGATGCCGATGGCCGTCTCCTGGACAGACAGGGCCGCTGCCAGCACCAGCCGCAGCCGGGCGCCGGTATAGTTCTGGCGGGCCATTTCCAGGCGATCAGCGAGCATTGCCAGCGGCGGAGCGCACTCCTCCACATAGGACCCTTCGGATTGGGCAACGGCGGGCGGTGCCAGATAGCGCACCGGGGTGGCCTCCTGTGCGGAGGCAGCGAGGGGGGCTGTGGTTGCCATGGTGGCGCCGAAGAGCGCCACGGCGAGAGTTCTGACCGACATGATGAGCTCCGTGCATTGAGTGGGCTCATCGTGCGGCGGTGGATTTGCAGCGGCTTCTCCGGTTTGTAGGAATTTGTTGCAGTCCTGCGCTATCGATGCGTGGCCCAGGGCTACAAATTGAAACCGCCCGGACATTCCCGGGATACGGTAGGTCGTGAAAAGCACCGCCGGCCCCGCCCTCGTGGCGGCCTGGGGCCGACCCTCCCCGGCATCCCGGCAGGCTGCTCCATGACTGGTCCTTCCTCCCGCGTCCTGATCTCGGCGCCGCTGCGCGCGCTCCCCTTTGGCCTCGTGGCGCTGGCGCTCGCTGGCTGCGCCAATTCGCCGGCGCCCAATCGCTACCAGGATCTCGCCTCCGCGCCCTATCTGGCCGCCAGCACGCCGGGGACGGGCCGGCGCACGCCTTACAGCTATGAAACGGCGGACGCCCTCGCCCGCTATCGCGCCGTGCACCTTCTGCCGGTGCGAATCTACAGCGGGACCGATCAGCAGTTCGGCACCCTCACTGCCGCCGAGCGCGCGCAACTCGCCGCCACGGCGGAACACGAATTCCGCGCGGCTCTCGCCGGCCATGGCATCCTTGCCGCCGGGCCCGCAGCCGACGCCGTGGAGCTCAGCATCACCCTGACGGGTGCCCAGGCCAGCGTGCCGGTGCTCGCCACCGCGACCCGTCTGACCCCCGTGGGCTTCGCCATGAGCGGCCTCACCGCCGCAGCCGACGGCGAGGGACGCCTTTCCGGGATGGTGATCTATGCGGTGGAGTTCCGCGAGCCCGGGTCGGGACGGATCCTGTGGGCCTATGTCACGAAGCAGTATCCCAACGCCCTCGACATCGGCGCCACGCTTGATCCCCTGGATGCGGCTCGGACCGGCCTCAAGGCGGGCGCGCAGGAGCTGGCGCGGACGACCGTCGCCAAGCTCCGGCCGCAATAGATCGCCTCAACCCGGGCGGAACAGGGCCAGGGTGATGAGCACCTGTCCACCCGGCCCCTCGCCGAGCTCAATGGTGCCACCATGGGCTTCCACCAGGCCGCGCGCCACCGCAAGGCCCAGGCCGGCGCCGCCGGTGCGCCGCGCCCGCGAGGGCTCGGCCCGCATGAACGGCTCCATCAGCACGTCCCGCATCGGCGGCGGAAATCCGGGTCCGTCATCGCGCACCACGAGACGCACCTGATCCCCGATCACGGTCAGTCGCACTCGGGCACGCTGGCCATATTTGATGGCATTGTCGATGATGTTGCCGATGACCCGGCGCAGCGCCAGCCGGTCCGCCAACACCCACACGGGTCCCTCTGCCACCGTATCAAGCGTCACCGGCCGGCCGGCGGCCCTCAGGTCCGCAGCCTCCGTGCGCACCAGCAAGGCGAGGTCCAGCATCTCCTCGTCCAGCGCGCCGACGCCAGCGCGCGCCGTGAGCAAGGCGTTGTCGAGCAGCTCGATCATGTCGCGGATGTCGGCTTCTGCCCGCTCGCGCTCCACCGGGTCCGGCAATTGATCGATGCGTAGCCGGAGCCTCGTGGCAAAGCTGCGCACGTCGTGCTGGATGCCGCCGATGAGGGCGAGGCGCGCGCGCGTCATGGCATGGATGCGCGTCTGCAGCCGCTCGAACGCGCTCACCAGAGCGCGCACCTCCGGCGTCGAGGCCCTGAGGTGGGGTAGCGGCACGGGCTCGCCGGTGGGATCGATATGATCCGCCACCGCCGCCAGCCGCGCCAGAGGGCGGATTTCGCGATGGAGCAGCAACAGCACCACGCAGGCGAGGACCGCTCCGAACAGGCCCGCCCCAACCCCGGCAGGCAGGCCGAAAAAGGTGACAAAGAAGGGCGTGCGGGCCTCCGCCACCAGCACCTCGCGACCATCGAGGGCGATATAGAAGGCCCGCGGCGCCGCGCGGTCGCTGAGCAGTTGCGACAGCGGGCGGCGCTCCGCCCCGGGCCGGATCTGCATGCGGATCAGCCGGTCTCCCAACGCTGTACGATAGGGCTCCAGTTCCTCGCGCTCGCTCATCTCATCCGAGCCGGCCGGAACTTCGGCCGCCGACACCAGGTCCACCTCCAGCAATGGCGAGCGCAGGGCCGGCAGCGCGGCAGCGCGCGCCGGTGATGGCAGGGAGGCAAGAAGATCGGCGATGGCGAGAAGCCGCGCCGGCGGCGGCCCGCTGGAGGTGGGGGAGAGCCCGCTGGCCCGATAGAAGACGACGATGAAGCCGATCCACAGCACCAGCAAAAAGGTGCCGGCGATGGACAGAACCCGTGCTGTCAGGCCGAGGCCCATTGGCATTTCCCCGTCAGGAGGCGCCCATCAAGACACCTGCTTCACCTGCGCCGTCATGAGATAGCCGCCGTTGCGCACGGTGCTGATGAGATTGCAGCCCGGGCTCAGCGCATCGAGCTTCTTGCGCAGCCGCGACACCAGGATGTCCACGGAACGGTCGAACGGGTCGGCGGTGCGCCCGTGCACCCAATCGAGGATCTGATCGCGCGAGAGCACGCGGCGTGGACGCAGCACGAAGCAGGAGAGCAGATCGAACTCGGCACTGGTGAGCGGCACCAGTTGCTCGCCCTCGGCGAACAACTGGCGCGCGTCGAGATCCGCCAGGAAGCGGTCGAAGGCATAGCGCCGCACCGGCGCCTGCGCCTGTTGTGTGCTGGCGCGCCGCAACAGGGCGCGCACCCGCGCCAGCAGCTCCCGCGGGCCGAAGGGCTTCACCACATAATCGTCAGCACCCAGCTCCAACCCCACCACCCGGTCGGTCTCGTCGCCCTTGGCTGTCAGCATCAGAATCGGCACGGTGAGGGTGGCGCGCAGCCGACGGCAGATGCTGAGGCCGTCCTCCTCCGGCAGCATCAGGTCCAGAATGATGAGGTCCACCTCATGTCGCTTGAGAATGCCGGCCATCTCGCGCGCATCCTGCGCCAGCTCAACCCGGAAACCCTCGCGGGTGAGGAAATCGCCGACCAGCCGGCGAATGTCTGAATCGTCGTCGACGATAAGAATACTGCGAACTTTATGGTCCATAATGATTCACAACTAGCAGCATCCTGGCCGATACTCAACATCTCGCGCCGAGGTATACAAAACGATACAAATCGAAAACTCGCCACACATCTTGGCGCGTATGGCTCACGCGCAGGAAAAAAATACCCTCCACGTTGAGCATGGCCGCGGTGGCCGAACCGTCTCGGACGACAGCTCCGCGCCCGGCAGGCTTCCGCCCGCCGTCCATGTTCGGGGAGAGGTCGTGTGGCGTCCGCAGGTGCAGGTATCCGGGATCCGGCCGTCGCGCGGGATCCGGCCAAAGCCGGGGGTATCTTGAAGGTCAATCGGCTCCCCGACGCAACCGAGGCAGGCGGCACCGTCACCCCACCGCATCTGCCGCCCCGCCCCAGCCCGCGCAGACCCCGGCGAGGCCGCCGGGCTCTTGGCATCGCTGCGCTCATCACCGCCCTCGCCTTTGCCCTCGCGGGCTGGCGCTACGGCATGCCGCGCACGACGCAGGCCGAGGTGGTGCGGGCGGGCCCGTTCGAGAGCGTACTGAGCGGCCCCGGCATCCTCGACGCGCTTCGCAAGGCCAGCGTCAGCGCCAGCGTTCAGGGCGTCATCACGACCCTTGCCGTGGATGTGGGTGACTCCATCCGCGCCGGCGACGTGGTGGCACTGCTGCAATCGACGGACCTCAAGGCCGAACGCGAGTCCCGGCTCGCCTCCCATGAGGCCACCCGCAAGGCTGTAGCGCTCGCGGAGGCAGAGCTTCGCAAGGCGCACGCCGCGCGGAACAATGCCCATTCCGTGCTCGGCCGTCGGGAGGAGCTGATCCGCAGTGGCGCCACCAGCCGCGCGACCCTGGAAGACGCCCAGACCAGCATGGAACAGTCGCTGGCCGAGGTCGCCCGGGCCGACGCGGCCGTGAGCCAGGCGCGGGCCACCGAGGCCTCCGCCGAAGCGGCGGTGCGGGTGGCGGAAGCGCAATTGGAGAAGGCCACCATTCGTGCGCCCATCGATGGCGTGGTGGTGGCGCGTCGGATGGACATGGGCGATCTGGTGGTGCCCGGCTCGGTGATCGTGGACATCGTGAATCCGGAGAGCGTGGTGCTGTCCGCCCGCTTCGACGAGAGCGCCATCGCCCGTGTCACCAAGGGCCAGCCCGCCAGGCTCCTGTTTACCGCCACCAGCGACGCAACGACTCCCGGCGAGATCCGGCGCATCGGCCGGGAGGTGGACACCGAGACCCGCGAGTTCACCGTGGACATCGCCCCCCGCCGGCTGCCGCGCAACTGGGCCATCGGTCAGCGCGGCACCGCCCTCATCACCTTGCAAACCACGCCCGACGCACTGTCGGTGCCATTCGCCGCCATCGCCTTCAAGGACCGCGCGCCGGGGGTGTTCGTGATGCGCGATGCACGGGCCTGGTGGCAGCCGGTGGAGCTCGGCCCCATCGGCGAGGCTCGCGTGGACGTGCGCGGCGGGCTGAAGGAGGGCGATGTCATCCTGACGCAGCCCGAGGGCGCGTTCGCCGGCATGAAGATCGCCGACCCGCCCGGGGCACGACCATGAATCTCGCCTTCAAGGACATCCGCTTCAACCTGCTGCGCTTCCTTTTGACCGCGCTGGGCGTCGCCTTCCTGATGATGTCCTCCATGGGCATGGTCGGCCTTTATCGCGGCATCGTCGCCGATGCCCTGCTCATCATCGAGCGCATCGGCGCCGACCAGTGGGTGGTGCAGGGCGGGCGACAAGGTCCGTTTTCGGAAGGCTCCGCCATCTCCTCCACCCTGGATCGCCGGGTGGAGGGGATCGCCGGTGTGGCGAGTGCGCGCCGCTTCGTGCAGTTCAGCCAGCAGTTCACCCTTCACGGGCGGCAACTGCGGGCCTCCGTGACGGGGCTCGATTTTCCCAAGGACCCTGGCCGTTGGATCCCCATCGTCCGCGGGCGCCTCCTCGCGTCCGGCCACTATGAAGCGGTCGCGGACATGAGCATCGGCCTTCGGCTCGGCGAGATGGTGCATCTCGGACAAGACGACTACACGGTCATCGGCCTCACCCGCGGCATGGTGGACACGGGCGGCGACGGACTGTTGTTCGTCACCGTCAACGATGCGGTCGCCATCGCCCAGCGTCGCACCAGCGAGGAGGTGCTGCTGGCCCGCGCTGGTGCCGGTCCCGCGGCCGCCAGCCGCAGCTCGGTGCCGCAGGACAGCAAGATCGCCGCCGTGCTGGTGACCCTCAACCCGGCCGTCGATCCTGAAATGGTACGCCGGGCGGCCTCCTCCTGGGGTGATGTGAACGTGTTGAGCCGGACTGAGCAGGAAAACCTGCTTCTCAACCAGCGGCTTTGGCGCCTGAGGGTGCAGATTCTGGCCTTCACCGGCGTGCTGCTTGTGGTAACGTGCATCGTCGTATCCCTCATCATCTACATGCTCACCATGGAAAACCTGCACGAGATCGCCATGCTGAAGCTGATCGGCGCGGACAATTCAGTCATTATTGTCATGATTGCCCAGCAGGCCTTCCTCATCGGCGCCTCCGGGCTCGGGTTCGGCCTCATGCTGTCGCGGCTTGTCTTCCCATTCTTCCCACGCAAGGTGCTGATCCTGCCCGGGGATGTGGCCCTGCTCGGGATCGCGGTGGCGGTCATCTGCGCGTTCGCGAGCCTGCTCGGCATCTCCCGCGCGCTGAAGGTGCGGGCCCAGGAGGTCTTGTCGTGAGCGACCGTGTCGTCAGCCCGGCAGTCGCTCGTGGCGCTGTCGCAAGCCCTCCGCCGGTGCTCTCCATCCGCGATGTGCAGCGGTTCTACCGGAGCGGCGACACGACGGTGCGAGCCCTGGACGGGGTCTCGCTCGATATCCATCGCGGCGAGGTGGTGGGGATCTCCGGTCCGAGCGGGTCCGGCAAGAGCACGCTGCTGCTCATCGCCGGCCTGCTGGAGCCGCCGAGCGCCGGCGAGGTGCTCATCGACGGGCGGCGCGTCTCCTACCCCGCGGCGGACCTCGACCGGCTGCGCACCTTCCGCCGCAACCACATCGGCTTCATTTTCCAGAAGGCAAACCTCATCCCCTTCCTCACGGCGGTGGAAAACGTGGCGCTGGCGCTGGAGATCGACCATGTGCCGCCGCGCGCGGCGCGGGCCTATGCCGGCGCGCTGCTCGCCAGCCTCGACCTCGGCCACCGGCTCGACAACCACCCCTCCCGGCTGTCGGGGGGCGAGCAGCAGCGGGTGGCGGTGGCGAGGGCGCTCGCCAACGCGCCGAGCCTGCTGTTGGCGGACGAGCCCACCGCCGCCCTCGACAGCGTGCGCGGGCGTCAGGTGCTGCAGCTGTTCCGCGAGATTGCCAGGACCCGCCAGGCGGCGGTCGCGGTGGTGACCCACGACCAGCGCGCCCTCGACCTGTTCGACCGCACCATCGAACTCAGCGACGGGCGGACCCGCGATGTGGCCATGCACGGCACCCCGGGAGCTGCCGGTACACATTGAAACATATCGTCACGGCAGCGACAGCCGGCGGCGACACCACCGCCTTAGCCTCTTCGCGATAACGGCGGGCACGGGTGCGCCGGCCATCTGCGAAATGGAGGGCAAAGCGATGAAACGTCTGTTTTTGGCTCTGGCCACGGTGTTCTGCCTATCGTCAGCCGCCAGCGCGGCGACCCTCGCCGTCGCGACCGGGAACGTCAATCTGAGAGCCGGCCCCTCCACCGCCTATCCGGTGGTGACGACGGTGCCGGCCGGCGTCCAGGTGACCACCCATGGCTGCCTTGCCGGCTATATCTGGTGCGATATCTCCATGGGCGCCTATCGCGGCTGGGTCGCCGCCACTTACATCCAGGTGGTCTATCGCGGCGCGCCGGTGGTTCTGACCCCCGCTGTGGCGCCGACGGTGGGCCTCACGGTCGTGACCTTCAACAAAGTCTACTGGGACACCTACTACGCGGCTTATCCCTGGTACGGCCGCTGGACCTATTACGCGCCCCGTCCGGTCTATCCGGTAGCGCCGGCCGCGCGTATGACCAGCTATAACGGCTCGGTCCAGTGCGCCAACGGCAGTTGCACCGCGGCCCGCTCGGCCACCGGAATCCATGGTGGCTCGGCCAGCCAGAGCCGGACCTGCTCCGGCGGCGCCTGCACCTCCACGCGCAGCGTCACCGGCCCCTACGGTGCCTCCGCTTCGCGCACGCGCTCATGCAGCGGCAATACCCAGTCCTGCACGGTCACTCGCACGGGCCCCGCCGGCAACAGCGGCACCCGAACCTTCACTCGCTGAGCAGACAGCGGCTTTGCGCCAGTCGTACAGCCGCATAGGCGCGCTGCCGGATAGGCCCTTCCATGATCGCGGCTAGGCTGGCGCGCGCGAGCCGGCCTCTCCCCAAGGAGAGGACAGGGGCGCCGCTGCCAGCCGGTCGCCGGACGGCACGACATCCGTGCTGTCATAGAGGACGACGCCGGAGGCGAAGCGGTCCCCGCATGCTTCGGCCAAGGCCCGGCCTGCGAAGTCGCTGGCCTTGACCGTGGCGCTCGCCTTCACCTCCCCGCGGGCGAGGAGCCGGGGGTGGAGGTGGCCATGTTCCTGCTGCGCCACGGTGTCCGCCTGACCGTCGATCCCGTCCAGCCACACGGCGGGCGATCCCCGAGGCCATCTTGGAATACGCTGCGTCCAACGCCCACGACATGATCGTGCGCGGCGCTTAGGCGCCGGCGGCCCGTCCAGGGTGCGGATCATTTCGCCCCCTACGATATCTTCCGTGGGCTTGCCGAGGCGGGAAGCACCGCTCGGCCACACGTGGATCCGCTGGAAAATTCGGAAGCCTTCTGGCGCCTCATATCCCGAACTCCGACCTACCACATGTCTTCATTGTGAAAGCTTGAAACCCGTACGGCAGTTGGCGCTTCCGCTGAAGCGGCCGCCCGCGCATTCGCGATTTGTTCGGTCCTTCGACAATTTCCCAAACCAGTCAACCCTTGTCCGCAAACGCAAATGCGGCTTGACACAGGATAAAAATACTTATTCGATAAATTTGATAGATTTAAGGTGAGACATGTCGATTTCCCCTCTCCGCATTGGCGTTTGGGCTCCCGTCCACGGTCCGCGCGCCGCCTGGCAGGATCCGGCCGAGCCTTTCGACGCCTCATGGCAGCATAACCGAAATACCGTGCTTGACGCCGAAGCCTTGGGCTTTGACGCCACGCTCGTCGCACAGCACACAGTCAATCCGCATCTGCCCGAGAAAGACCAGATCGAGGCCTGGACGGCCTCTGCGGCCCTTGCGGCGCTGACGAGGCGCATCGAGATCATCGCCGCCATCAAGCCCTACCTGTACCACCCGGTGGTGCTGGCGAAGATGGCGCTCCAGATCGAGAACATCTCGAACGGCCGGTTCGCCTTCAATCTGGTGAATGCCTGGAACCGCGCGGAATTCGAGAAGGCGGGCATTCCCTTCGGCGCCCATGACGCGCGCTATGCCTATGGGCGCGAATGGCTCAGCGTGGTGGAGCGCCTCGTCTCGGGCGAGAGCGTGACCCATGCGGGCGAGACCTTCCGCATCACCGACTACAAGCTGTCCCCGGCGAGCCCCGTTCGCACCCGCCCACGCATCTATCTCGGCGGGGAATCCGAACCCGCGCGCGCCCTCGCGGCGGATCATTCGGACGTTTTCTTCATCAATGGCCAGCCCATTGAAGACGTGAAGGCCATCATCGCCGATCTCGTCCGCCGCCCACGGCGCGGCGCGCCCCTCGCCTATGGCCTCGCCGCCTTCGTCATCGCCCGCGAGACCCAGCAGGAAGCGGAGGAAGAATACCACCGCCTCCTCGCCCTCGCCGCCAAGGACGCCCCCGCCAAGCAGGAGCAGGCCGCACGCACGGATCCCAACGTCGTGATGATCCGCACCTTCGCCAAGTCTGTCCGCGTCGGTACCAACGGCGGCACGGCGGCCGGACTTGTCGGCAGCTATGATCAGGTGGCCGAGCGGATGCGGGCGTTCCACCGCGCCGGAATCGAGCTGTTCATGCTCCAGTTCCAGCCCCTGCGCTCCGAGCTTCGGCGCTTTGCCGAGGCTGTCTTCCCGCGACTCGGCCGCCCCGCGACCGGCACGACGACCGCTGTCGCCAGCCCGCGCGCCACGCGCATCGGCTGAGGGAGCCGGACATTCCATGACACATGCAGATCACACGGCAAGCCTTCCTCTCCCTGCCCGCGCCGGAGAGCGGGCGCAACCCCGTGCGCGCCGCCGGCGCGCGGTCGTCGGCGCCCGCCAGTTCGTCATCCTCTCCTGGATCGCACCCGTGCTGCTGGTCCTGGTTTGGGAGGTCCTGGCCCGGACCGGTTTCGTGACGCCTCAGGTGCTACCCGCGCCCAGCAAGGTGTTGCGCACGGCCTTCAAGCTCGCCACCACGGGCTCGCTGCTGGAAGATCTCGGCACCAGCCTGCTGCGCGCCGCGGCAGGCTTCGCCTTAGGCGGAACCATCGCCTTCGCGCTGGGCATTCTCGTCGGCTTCTCGCGCCTCGCCGAAGCCCTCGTGGACCGCAGCGTGCAGATGGTGCGCGCCATCCCCTTCCTGGCGTTGCTGCCGCTGGTGATCGTGTGGTTCGGCGTGGGCGAGGGGCAGAAGATCTTCCTGGTCGCCCTGGGTGTCGCCTTCCCCATCTACATTAACACCACCCTCGGCATCCGGCAGGTCGATCCCAAGCTCATGGAGCTCGGCCGTGTGCAGGGGCTCTCCACCCGCCAGATGATCATCCGGATCATCCTTCCCGGCGCCCTGCCCTCTATCCTGACCGGCGTGCGCTATTCGCTGGCCACCGCATGGCTGGCGCTGGTGGTGGCGGAGACCATCGGAGCACAGGCGGGCATCGGTTTCCTCGCCATGGACGCGCGCGAGTTCCTGCGCACCGACGTGGTGGTGCTGACCATCGTCATCTACGCCCTGATCGGCGTCGCAGCGGATTCCGTGGCGCGCCTGCTGGAACGCCGGCTGCTGGCCTGGCATCCCAATTTCGGGGGCGCGGGACGATGAGCGCGCCGCTGCTTGCGCAGGTCGCCCCCGCCGTGCGGGTCGCCGGCCTCACCCGCGCCTATGGGGATCGGGTGGTCATCGACCGCCTCGACCTCACCATCGCCCGCGGCGAATTCGTGGCCCTACTCGGCGAGAGCGGCTGCGGCAAGACCACCCTGCTGCGGGCCCTCGCGGGGCTCGATCCCATCGACGGCGGCCGCATCGAGGCGCCCCGCGAGCCGGCGGTTGTCTTCCAGGAACATCGCCTGCTGCCGTGGGACAGCCTGTGGCGCAACGTGTCGCTGGGCCTGCCCGCGATGGGCGCCCGGGAGCGGGCGGCCGCAGCACTGGCCGAGGTCGGCCTCGGCGGCCGGCTCGACGACTGGCCGCGCAATCTCTCCGGTGGTCAGGCCCAGCGCGTGGCGCTCGCGCGCGCGCTGGTGCAGCAGCCGGAGTTGCTGCTGCTGGACGAGCCCTTCGCCGCCCTCGACGCCCTCACCCGCATTCGGATGCACGTGCTAGTGAAAGACCTTGTCGCCCGCCACCGGCCGGGCGTCCTGCTCGTGACTCACGATGTGGAAGAGGCCATCGCGCTGGCTGATCGCATCCTCGTCATGCGGGGAGGGGCCATCGCGGCCGAACATCGCCCGACAGAGCCCGGACGGCCCGCCGCCACCCGCGCCACCCTCCTCGCCGAACTCGGGGTCGAGCACGACCTGCCGAGCGCCTGATCCACACCCTCACGAGACGCCCCATGCCTTCCTTCCTCACGCCGTCCCGCCGCCTGTTCCTCGCCACCGGCCTTGCCGGCCTCGGCGCCGCCGGCCTCCTGCCCTTCGCCGCCGCGGCGCAGAAGGACACCCGCAACACTGACGTGGTGCGCCTCACCTGGGGCTTCCATGGCCTGACGCTGATCGCCAAGGAGCGTGGCGTGTTCGAGAAGGCGCTGGCGGACAAGGGCATCAAGGTGGAGTGGCTCGGCCCCTTCCCCAACCACGCGCCGACGCTCCAGGCGGTGACCGGCGGCAGCGCCGATTTCGGCTTCGGCGGCTCCACCACCCCGGCCTTCGCCGCCATCCTCGCCGGCTCGCCGCTGGTCTTCTCCCAGTTCGTGCTCTACGAGCCGCGCACCACCGCCATCATCGCCAAGGACGATTCCGGCATCAACACGGTGCCGGACCTCATCGGCAAGTCGGTTGCGGTCAATCGCTCCGGCCTCGGCGAGTTCCTTTTGGTCGCCGCGCTGGAGAAGCACGGCATCGACCGTTCGAAAGTCAAGTTCGTCTATCTGAACCCGCCGGATGCCGCCCCAGCGCTCGCATCCGGCAAGGTGGACGCGTGGTCCATGTGGAGCCCCGGCGTCGATATCGCCCGGCTCGAATACAAGGCGCACGATGTCTTCCTCGAAGGTCGCGACCTCGAGTTCTTCATCGACTACAGCTCCTACGTGACGAGCCGGAAATTCGCGACCGAAAATTCGCAGATCGTGAAGGCGGTGGCGACCGCCTACGAGGCCGAGGCCAAGTGGACCAACGCCAACGTGGTGGAGGCCGAGACCATCGTGCAGAGGCGCGCCGGCTACAGCGAAATCATCCGTGACCAGTTCATCGAGCGCAAGCGCCACTACACGCTGATCCCCGTCACCGACAAGGCCTTCATCGCCCGGTTGCAGACGGCGGCGGACTGGCTCGCGGCACGCAAGATCCTGCCGGAGAAGATCATCGTCGCCGATCACCTCGCCCAATACTGAGCCGTCCAAGCCGCACGCGCCACACCCCGAGGATTGCCATGAACAAGCCCGTCATCCCCTTGCCCGCCGAGACCGCCGGCGCGCCCGCCACCCGGCGCTCGGCCGACCCCGCCGACTGGCGCGCGCTGTTCGAACAGATCGGCGCCGGCTCCAGCGAGCGGGAGCGCGATCGCGTGCTCCCCTTCGAGGCGATCGGCCTGCTGAAGGAGGCGGGCTTCGGCGCGCTAAGGCTCGCGCCGGCGAATGGCGGGGCGGGCGCGACCTTCCGCCAGACTTACAAGCTGGCGCTGGACCTCGCCGCCGCTGACGCCAACGTGGCGCACATCTTCCGCAACCACTTCACGGTGGCCGAGCAGTACGCCCGCCTGCCCTATGATGCGAAGAGCAAGGGCTGGCAGGCGGAGGTGGCGGCGGGCGCCATCTTCGGCCTCGCCTCCACCGAATCCGGCGACAAGCCGGCGGGCGGTTTCGCACCCGACACGCGGCTCGATCCCGAGGGCGACGGCTTCCGCCTCAATGGCGTCAAATACTACAGCACGGGCACCCTGTTCGCCGAAACCATGCTGATCCGCGCGGCGACGGCGGACGGGCGGGTGGCGGCGGTCATCATCCCCACGCGGCGCGAGGGCATCGAGATCGTCGACGACTGGGACGGCGCCGGCCAGCGTCTCACCGCCTCGGGCACCACGCGCTACCACAATGTGCGGGTGGAGGCGGACGAGGCGGTGTTCGACAGCCCCGGCCGTGGCTATGGCCTCGCTTATTCCAACACGCAGGCGCAGCTCTTCCTCACCACCGTGGTGGCCGGGATCACGCGCGGCGCGCTGGAGGATGCCATCGCGCTGGTGAAGCGCCGCAAGCGCAGCTTCTATTATGCGCCGGTGCCCACCCCCGCCGACGACCCCTTCCTGCAGCAGGCGGTGGGCCAGCTCGCGGCCAACGCCTTTGCGGCCGAGGCGGTGATCCTCGCCGCAGCGGAGACCCTGGACCGCGTGAGCGATGCCCGCGATCGCGGCGAAGACTCGCAAGCGCTCGCCGCCGAGGCGGCGAAGGCGGCGGCGCAGGCCAAGCTGGTGGTGGACGATCTCGCGCTGAGGTCCGGCTCGCTGCTGTTCGAGACCGGCGGCGCCTCGGCCACCGAACGGGCCGTCAACCTCGACCGCCACTGGCGCAACGCCCGCACCATCGCCTCGCACAATCCCGCGAGCTACAAGGCGAAGGCCATCGGCGAACTGCTGGTGAAGGGCACGCCGCTGCCGGCCAAAGGCTTCTTCTGATCCGGCGTCTTGTGCCGCACGCTGATGGCCCCGCCGCACCGGCGGGGCCATTGCCTTTTAAGGGTCACGCCGCCGGGAAGGCCCCCTCGAACACGGTCTCGGCCAGCGGCCGGCGGCCGCTCGGGGTTTCGCCCTTGTGGAAGCTCTCCGGCAGCAGGGACTTGTCGCCGCGACGGCCCAGCGCGACGGCGATCTCCACTTCGTAGTCGTCCGGCACCTTCAGCTCCGTGCGGGCCTTCTCCGCGTCGAAGCCGCCCATGCCGTGGGCGTGCCAGCCGAGCTTCGTCGCCTGCAAGGCCAGGTTCGCCCAGGCCGCGCCGGCATCGAAGGAATGGCTGCGCGCCGGCACCGGCTCCGTCGTCCCCGGCCGCACGAAGCTGCGGGCCGAAACGACGACGATGAGGACCGCCGCATTCTGCGCCCACTGCTGGTTGAACGGCACGAGCAGGCTCAGGAAGGTGTCGAACGCGGGCGTGCCCCGGCGGGCATAGAGGAAGCGCCACGGCTGGGAATTGAAGCTGGAGGGCGCCCAGCGCGCCGCCTCGAAGATGGAATTGAGTTCGGCCTGCGGAATCTCCTCCCCGGTGAAGGCGCGGGGCGACCAGCGCTCCAGGAACAGCGGCTCGACGGGGTGCTCGCTCTGGCGGGGGGCAACGGCAACGGTCATGGGGCAATCCTCGGGTGGGAAGGAACGGGTGTCAGAGCCTCAGGCCGGCCTGCTTCAGCAACGGCAGGATATCCGTGGCGAAATGGTCGAGGTCGGCGGCGAAGTCATAGAAGTTGAGCTGCACGCCGTCGATGCCGGTGCGCTTCAGTGCCGCGAGTTGGTCCACCACTTCTTCCGGCGAGCCGATGATCTCGATGTTGCCGCCGAGATTGAGCCCCTGCTTGTGCGTCGCATCGCGCCGTCCGAGCCAGGCCACCGCATCGCTGTCATAGCCGCGATGGCCGAAGGAGGTGTGGGTCGGCGCCGGCACGCCGGCGGCGATGGCGCGGGCATAATCGTGGGCTTCGGCCGAGGTGGGGCGGCTGACGATGATGGGGTTGATGATGGCCTTCACCTCCCGCCCCTTCGCCCGCGCCCGCCCCTTGATGGCGGCGATGTGGGCCGGCAGCGTCTCCAGCGCGCTCTCGATGTGCGCGCCGCCCGGCGAGGTGATGAACAGCAGGTCCGAATGGCCCGCCGCGAAGTCGATGCCGGCGTCCGAGCCCGTCGCGGTGACGAGGATGGGCCGGCCATAGAGCGGCTTCGGCGTGATGTAGCCGTTGACGATCTTCCACGGGTTCAGCCGGCCCTCGACCGAATAGTTCTCGCTGTCGCTCCACAGGCGGTGGAGCACGTCGAACAGTTCGCCCGCCATGTCGTAGCGGCGGTCATGCTCGATGCGGTTCCAGCCGAACATCTCGTGCTCGATGGCGCGGTGGCCGGTGACGATGTTGATGCCCCAGCGACCCTTGGAGATGTGGTCGAAGGTGGCGCCGATCTTGGCGATGTGCAGCGGGTGCCACGGGCCGTAGAGCACATGCAGGGTGGAGATGAGGAGGATGTTCTTCGTGGTCGCCGCCATGGCGCCCAGCGCCACGAAGCTGTCCAGCGAGGCCTCCCCGTCATAGCCGCCCTTGGGCAGCCACTGGGTGCGGGAGAAGGCGATGTCGAAGCCCAGCGCGTCGGCCTTCTCCACCAGGGCGGAATTGTAGTCGTAGGTCCAGCTGTTGCTGGTGGGATGGTCGGAGAAGTGGATCTCCTGAAGATTCAGGAACAGCCCCAACATCAGCGGCTGGCGGGCCGAGCGGGAGAGCGGGCTGTCGGGGAAGTCGAGCGGGCCGCGCAGGAGCGGGGCTTCGGACGGGACAGCGGACACTGGCGCGGACATGGCGGACCTCGCGGGAGAACGGAAATAGCCCCGGCCCCTTCCCCGAGCGACCGGGAAAGGGGCCGGATCCGTGTCGTCGCCTGGGGAGCGCCGGCACGAAGGGATCAGGAATGGCTCAGGCGGTGGCGCGCGCCCCCTCGGCGAACTGGCTTTGCGGCCGCGGCAGGCCGTAATGCTCGCGCAGGGTCCGGCCGGTATATTCCTCACGGAACAGCCCGCGCTTGCGCAGGATGGGCACCACCTGCGAGGCGAACAGGTCGAAGCCGGCGGCATACCAGGGCGGCATCACGTTGAAGCCGTCCGCCGCGCCGCTCTCGAACCAATGCTGGATTTCGTCGGCGATCTTCTCCGGCGTGCCCACCACCACGTAATGGCCGCGCGCCCCGGCGAGGCGGTCGATGAGCTGGCGCAGCGTCGGCTTCTCCCGCCGCACGATGTCCACCACCAATTGGAAGCGGCTGGCCACGAGCTTTGCCGGGCCGGCATCCTTGAAGGCGTCCAGCTCCACCACCGCATTGAGCGGGTGGCCGGAGAAGTCCACGCCGGTGATCTGCTTCAATTGCGAGACGGAATATTCCGGCTGGATGAGGTCGCTGAACGCCTCGTGCAGCTGGCGCGCCTCGGCTTCCGTCGAGCCGATATAGGGGCTGATGCCGGGCAGGATCTTCACATGGTCCGGATTGCGCCCCAGCCCCGCCGCCTGCTTCTTGATGTCGGCATAGAAGGCCTTGGCGCTCTCCACCGTCTGGTGGGCGGTGAAGATGGCTTCCGCATAGCGCGCGGCAAACGAGCGCCCGTCGTCCGAGGAGCCCGCCTGCACATAGACCGGACGGCCCTGCGGGATGCGCGGGGTGTTGAGCGCGCCCTTCACCCGATAGTGCCGGCCCACATGCTCGATGGGGTGGATCTTGGTGTCATCGGCGAACAGGCCGGAGACGGGATCGGCCACGAGGGCGTCATCCTCCCAGCTGTCCCAGAGCTTGGTCACCACATCCACGAACTCCGCCGCGCGGGCATAGCGCTCGGCATGGCCAGGGGTCTCGGCGAGGCCGAAATTGGCCGAGGCCTGCGGCACGGCGGTGGTGACGATGTTCCAGCCCGCGCGCCCGCCAGAGAGATGATCCAGCGAGGCATAGAGGCGGGCGAGGTTGTAGGGCTCGTAATAGGTGGTGGAGGCCGTGCCGATGAGGCCGATATGGGTGGTCGCGGCGGCGATGGCCGAGAGCCAGGTCAGGGGCTCCAGGCGGAAGCGCGAGGCGTAGCGGATGTTGTCCACCTGCGCCGGCCCGTCGGCGAAGAACACCGCATCGAGCTTCGCCGCCTCGGCCGAGCGGGCGAGGTCCTGGTAGAAAGTGATGTCGAGTAGGCGCTCCGGCCGCGCGCCGGGATAGCGCCAGCCGGCCTCATGATGTCCACCGGGATAGATGAACAGATTGAGGACGAGCTGCCGCCGGGCCTTCGCGGCTTGGTTAGGTGCAAATGCCATGGGATCTCTCCTTTGATCGCTCAAGGCGTGAAGGGGCAGAACATTCGGTTGGTTCAGCCGACGCGCGTGGCCACACGCGCTTCCGCGCGTTCCTGAACGCGGGCGGCCGCATCGCTCCCGCCGGTGTGGGGCACGCGCCCTTCCACCGGGTGGCTGGGATCGGTGTAGAATTTCGTGGAGACGTGCCCGTCCGGCACGAGGGACGCCACCAGCGCCTCGTCGGCGGCGCTGAAGCCGTAGTCGAGGGCGGCGACGTAGTCATCCCAGTGGGCTTCCGTGCGCGGCCCGGCGATGGCCGAGGTGACGAGGCTGTTGTTCAGCACCCAGGAGAGCGCGAAGGTTGCGGCCGGAATGCCGGCCTCGGCCGCATGGCGGGCGATGGCCTCGGCGATGTCGATGGATTCCGAGCGCCACTCGGTTTCCAGAATGCGCCGGTCGCCGCGCCCCGCCCGGCTGTCTGCGGCGGGAGCCGCGCCGGGCACGTACTTGCCGGTGAGCACGCCGCGTGCCAGCGGCGAATAGGTGACCACACCGAGGCCGTAATGGTGGGCGGCGGGCAGCTGCTCCACCTCCGCCGTGCGGTCCACGATGTTGTAGAGCGGCTGGCTGGCGACGGGCCGGTCGATGCCGAACTCATCGGCGAGATGCGCCACCTCGGCGATGCGCCAGCCGCGGAAGTTGGAGACGCCGAAATAGCGCACCTTGCCCGCCCGCACGAGGTCCGCCACCGCCCGCACCGCCTCGCCCAGAGGCGCGTCGAAGATGGCGCGATGGAAATAGAGGATGTCGATATAGTCGGTGCCGAGCCGCCTCAGGCTCGCTTCCGCCGCCTCGATGATCCACTTGCGCGAGATGCCCTGCCGGTTCGGCCCGGCGCCGCCGGGATTGGCGAATTTGGTGGCGAGCACATAGGCGTCGCGGTCGCCCTTCACCGCGCGGCCGACGATCTCCTCGGTGCGCCCGTTCTGGTAGGCGTCCGCCGTGTCGAGGAAGAAGAAGCCCTTCTCCTTCGCCTTGTGGATGATGCGGTGGGACGTGGCCTCGTCGGTGGGCCCGCCGAACATCATGGTGCCCAGCGCCAGCCTGGGCACCTTCAGGCCGCTCTTGCCGAGATAGCGATAGTCCGGCGGCGTCACCGGCTTCGCGGGGGGCTGCGGGATGGCGTGGGCGGTCATGGGCGCGATCCTCAGTGAAGCGCCTCTTCGGGCGCGTGATGGCAGGCGACGGCGCGGCCGGCGCCGAGGGGGCGCAGCGCGGGGTCGGATTGAGTGCAGAGGGGCGTCGCCAGCGGGCAGCGCGGATGGAAGCGGCAGCCGGTCGGCACGTTGCGCGCGCTCGGCAGGTCGCCGGAGAGCGGGGCGGCATGGCGCCTTCGTCCGGGCGTCGGCACGGCCTCGATCAGCGCGCGCGTGTAGGGGTGGAGCGGGCGGGTGAAGATGGACTGCCAGGAGCCCGTCTCCACGATGCGGCCGAGATACATCACCAGCACCCGGTCGGCGAAATAGCGCACCACCGAAAGGTCGTGGGAGATGAAGAGATAGGAGAGCCTCAGCTCCGCCTTCAGCCGCGCCAGAAGGTTCAGGATCTGCGCCTGGATGGAGAGGTCGAGGGCCGACACCGGCTCGTCGCAGATGACGAGGCGCGGGGCGAGGATGAGCGCGCGGGCGATGCCCAGGCGCTGGCGCTGGCCGCCGGAGAATTCGTGCGGATAGCGCGACAGCGCCTCGCGCGGCAGGCCCACCCGCTCCAGCGCATCCCCCGCCGCCGCCAGCCGCTCGCGGCGCGGCACGAGGCAGTGCACCGCCAGCGGCGCGGTCAGGATGTCGGCGATGGACTGGCGCGGGTTGAGCGAGGCGAACGGGTCCTGGAACACGATCTGCGCCTGGCGGCGATAGGCCTTCAGCGGCGCGCCTTTGAGGCCGCCCACGTCCACCCCGTCGAACACCACCCGCCCCGAGGCGGGGGAAATGAGGCGCATGATGACCTTGGCGAGGGAGGACTTGCCGCAGCCGCTCTCGCCCACGAGGCCCACCGTTTCCCCCGGCTCCACGGCGAAGGAGACGCCATCCACCGCGCGCAGCAGGCGCCCGCCGGACTCGTAGCCGGCGTGCAGGTTCTCAACCGAAAGCAAGGGCATGGCGCGCCTCCCTTTGCGCTGCCGCCGTGGCGACGGGGCAGGCGACGAGATGGCCCGGCGCCACGGCGTCGAGGGCCGGCACGGCGGCGCGGCACAGCGCCCGCGCGTTCGGGCAGCGCGGGGCGAAGGCGCAGCCCTCCTCCCCCGCCGCCGAGGCGATGGAGCCTTCGATCTCCGCCAGCGGACCGGCCGAATAATGCTGGCCGGCATCGAGCCGGGGCGAGGCGGCGAGCAGGCCGCGCGTGTAGGGGTGGAGCGGCGCGCCGAACAGGGTCTCGAAGGGCGCGTCCTCCACCTTGCGACCGGCATACATCACCGCCACCCGGTCGGCCCATTCGGCGACCACGCCGAGATCGTGGGTGATGAGCAGGAGGCCCATGGAAAGGTCGCGCCGCAGGGCGTCGAGCAGGTCCAGCACCTGCGCCTGAATGGTCACGTCCAGCGCCGTGGTGGGCTCGTCGGCGATGAGCAGGCGCGGGGCGCAGGCGACCGCGATGGCGATCATCACCCGCTGGCGCATGCCGCCGGAGAGCTCGTGGGGATAGTCGCCCACCCGCCGCCGGGGCTCAGGGATGCGCACGAGGTCCAACAGTTCCACCGCGCGGGCAAAGGCGGCGCGGCGGGAGAGGCCCTCGTGCAGGCGCACCACCTCGGCCACCTGCTGGCCCACGGAGAGCACCGGGTTCAGCGAGGTCATGGGCTCCTGGAACACCATGGCGATGTCGCGCCCGCGCACTTGCCGCAGTGCCCGGTCGTCGAGCCGGGCGAGATCATGGATCTGGCCGTCGCGGCCCCGGAACAGGATCTCGCCGGAGGCGATGCGCGCGGCTTCGGGCAGCAGGCGCATCAAGGCGAGCGCGGTGAGCGACTTGCCGGACCCGCTCTCCCCCACCAGCGCCACGGTCTCGCCCGCCTCCACCGTGAGGGAGAGGCCGCGCACCGGGGTGGCGCGGGAGAAAGCGATGGAGAGGTCGCGCACGTCGATGAGCGGCGCCATTCACCCCTCCCCGCCGAGGCGCGGATTGAGCGCCTCGTTGAGGCCGTCGCCGATGAGGTTCAGCGACAGCACGGTGAGCACGATGGCGACGCCCGGCACGGCGCTGAGGTACCAGGCCGTGCGCAGGAGATCGCGGCCGGTGCCGATCATGGAACCCCAGCTCACCACGTTGGGATCGCCCAGCCCCATGAACGAGAGCGCGCTTTCCATGAGGATGGCGGTGGCCACCGTGACCGAGGCGAGCACGATCACCGGCGGCAGGGCATTGGGCAGGATCTCGCGGAAGATGATGCGCCCATGCCCGAAGCCGAGTGCCCGCGCGGCGGCGACGAAATCTTTCTCCTTGATGGCACGGAACTGCGCGCGCACCAGCCGCGCCACCTGCGGCCACGACACCGCCGCGATGGCGAGCGCGATGGCCGGCACCGAGGGCTGGGCGATGGCCACCAGCACGATGAGCAGGATGAAGCCCGGCACCGTCTGGAAGATTTCGATGAGCTTGGAGAGCACATCGTCCACCACGCCGCCGAAATAGCCCGCCGTGGCGCCCACCAGAATGCCGGCGAGGAGCCCCGCGAGCGTGGCCGAGGCGCCCACCAGCAGGCTCACGCGGGCGCCGTGGACGAGCCCGGCCAGTACGTCGCGCCCCAGCGCGTCGGTGCCCAGCGGAAAGCGCGGGTTCTGGCCCGGCCACTGCAAGGGCCGCCCGGCCATCTCCAGCGGATCGTCGGGGAAGAGCAAGGGGGCGGCCAGCGCCGCCCCCACCACGGCGGCGAGGATGAGGAGGCCCGCCACCGCCGTGGGATTGGACAGGAACACGAGGAGCGCATGGCGCCGGCCCACGGGCGCCAGCCGCGCCACATCCGCCGTCACGGTGCGCGCGGCATCCGGCGCATGGACGTTGGGCCAGAAATCCGGCTCGGGCAGCGGGGCGGGCGCACGCTCGGCGCCCAGCGCCGCGGCCGCCGCGCGGTCCTCGGCGTCTGTTGCCAGGGATTTTGCGGCGAGGGAGCCGGTGGGGAAGGTGTCGGTGCCGTGCATCAGCGCACCTCGATGCGCGGATCGAGCCACGCCTGGAGGATGTCGATGGCCGCATTCACCGCCACCACCAGCAGCGACGACAAAAGCAGGATGCCGAGCAGAACATGGAAGTCCCGCCCCATCACCGCCTCGTAGGCCAGCCGGCCGAGGCCGGGCCAGCTGAACACCGTCTCCACCACCACCGCCCCGCCCATCAGCCCGGCGAGGTGGATGCCGGCCATGGTGGTGACGGGGATGAGCGCGTTGCGCAGCATGTGATCGCGGGTGACGGCGAAGGGCGAGAGGCCCTTGGCGCGGGCGGTGCGCACATGGTCCTGCGTGCGCACCTCGATCATGTCGTCGCGGGTGAGACGGGCGTAGATGGCCACATAGAAGAGCGCGAGGGAGAGCGCCGGCAGGATCTGGTAGCGCGCCCGGTCCAGCACGGCGTCCCAGCCGGTGAGGTTCGCGCCGATGGTCTCGGCCCCGCCGGTGGGCAGCCAGCCGAGCTTCACCGAGAACAGGACGATGAGCATCAGCCCGATCCAGAAGCTCGGGATGGAATAGAACAGCAGCGCGACGACGCTCAGCACCCGGTCCGTGGGCCGCCCGGCGAAGCTGGCCATCAGCGCGCCCAGCGTGATGCCGATGAGGAGCGCGAAGACGAGGGCGAGGCCCATCAGGCTCAGCGTGTTGGGCAGCCGCGCGGCGATCAGCTCCGCCACCGGCTGGTTGTAGCGCGGCGAGACGCCGAGGCTGAAATGGGCGAGGTTGGAGAGATAGCCGCCGAGCTGTTCCAGCACCGGCAGGTCCAGCCCGAACTTGGATTTCAGCGCGGCGAGCGTCTCCACCGTCGCCGCCCCCGCCTCCCCCGCCAGAGCGTCGGCGGCATCGCCCGGGGTCAGGCGCAGCAGGAAGAAGTTGAGAATGAGGATGCCGATGACGGTCGGCACCGCCTGCAGCGCGGTGCGCCTCACGGCTTTCAGGATGCGGGGCAGACGGCGCGTGGTCATTTCTCGATCCACACGTCGGCGAAGGAGGCATCGACGCCGGTGACGCCGATGGTGTGGTTCTTCACCTTCCTGTTGAAGATGGTGACGCCGTCGGTGGCGATGAGGCCGAGGGCGGCGACGTCCGCATAGACCACCTTCTGGAAATCGAGCCACAGCTGGCGGCGCTTCGCCGGATCCGGCTCGATGGCCGCCGCCTCCAGCAGCCGGTCCACCTCCGGATTGGCGTAGTGGGAGGCGTTGGAGAAGGGCAGGCCCACGCGGAAATTCTTCGACCAGAGCGTGCGCTGCACGCCGAGGGTGGGATCGAACAGGTTCTGCAGGGATTCCAGCGTCAGGTCGAAGTCGCGGCCAGTATAGGTCTTCTGGATGTAGGTGGAGAAATCGAAGAACTGGAAGTCCACGGCGATGCCGACCTTGGCCAGCGCCTGCTTCACGAAATCGCCGGCCGCCTGGGTGTTGAAGGGGTTGGCATAGAGCTTCAGCGCAAAGCGCGTGCCGTCCGCCTTGCGCGGATAGCCGGCCTCGTCCAGCAGGCGGTTGGCGGCCTTCAGGTCGAAGCCGTAGGGCTCGAGCGCGGGGTCGTAGAAGGCCTTCAGTTTCGGGCTGATCACCGAGGGCGCCACCGCGCCGTACCCGTAATAGACTACGTCCAGCAGCTTCTGCTGGTCGATGGCGTGGGCGATGGCGAGGCGCACCCGCTTGTCCTGCAGGATGGGCCGCTCGAAGTTGAAATAGAGCTGGGTCATCCGCCCGGCATATTCGTAGCCGCGCGTCTCGGCGCCGATCCCCGGCAGAGCGGAGACGCGGGCGAGGTCCGCATAGGGCACGGGCGGGCCGCCGGCGAGATCGAGCTCGCCCGCCTCGAACGCCGCCGAGCGCGCGCTCTGATCGGCGATGAAGCGCACCACGATCCGGTCCAGATAAGGCTTGCCCTTGTCCCAGTAATCGGGATTGCGCTCCAGGATGATGTGGCTGCCACGCACCCATTCCTTGAAGATGAACGGGCCGCTACCGATGGGCGCCGCGCCGTTCTTGTTGGTGAGCGGATCGGTTCCCGCATAGATGTGCTTCGCCACGATGGGGGATTCGTTGGCATCGAGCGCGGTGAGGAGATAGGGCGCCGGCTTCGACAGGCGGATGATCGCGGTGTGGGGATCGGGCGTCTCCACCGCCGTCACCGAGGCGAAGGTGGCGCGGCCGCGCGGGTGGCCCTCCTTCAGGAGCTGGATGGAATAGGCGACGTCATCGGCGGTGAAATCCCGCCCGTCATGCCACTTCACCCCCTCGCGCAACTTGAAGGTGTAGGTCAGCCCGTCCGGGCTCACGCTCCACTCGGTCGCCAGCGCGGGCTTGGGGTTGAAGTCGAGATCGTAGGTGAGCAGGCCCTCCGTCACCTTGGGCGACACGCGCTGGGTCGGCCCCGCCGTGTGGGCGATGGTCACCAGCGTGGATGGCTCATGCTCCACCAGGAAGCGCAGCACGCCGCCGCGCACCGGCTGGGAGGCGGGCTGAGGATCCGCCGCCCATGCCGGTGCTCCGCCTGCCGCTCCCAGCACGCATGCCACCGCCAGAAGCCCCTTGAGCACCGCCCGGCGCGGGCGCGAGGCAAGGGACGGGAATGTGTCAGTGGTCGGCAGGGCCATGCCAGGTCTCCTTCGCGGCGGGGGATCGCTAGGCCCAACGATATGGCCCGACTCCGGGGCGTCAATTATTTTTTGATAAAATCTATAAAAAAAGTAGAATAATATCGGAGCGGGCGAGCCGGAGGATCATCCGGAGCACCCGACCGCGCCACGATCTGGCACCACAACTGCCTGACACGAAAGGAAAACCGATGCCGAGCGCCGCGCCCATCTCCTCAAGCGAAAACCGATTCGCCGACCTGGCGCCGCGCCATATCGCCGTGCATCCCCTGACGGGCCATATCGGCGCGGAGATCGAGGCGCCGGACCTGTCCCGTCCGCTGTCGCCGGAGGTGGTGGACGAGATCCGTGCCGCGCTTCTCAAGTGGAAGGTGGTGTTCTTCCGCGACCAGCCGCTGAGCCATGCCGAGCACGTCGCGCTGGCCTCGGCGTTCGGCGCGCCCACCATCGGCCATCCCGTGTTCGGCTTCGTCGAGGGCTACCCGCAGGTCTATTCCATCGGCCGCGACCGCTTCGCCACGCGCCACACCGGCGAGCCGCTGATCCGCCCCTGGACCGGCTGGCACACGGACGTGACCGCCGCGGTGAATCCGCCCGCCGCCTCCATCCTGCGCGGCGTCACCATCCCGCCCTACGGCGGCGACACCTTCTGGACCAACCTCGCCGTCGCCTATGAGGCGCTCTCGCCCACCCTGCGCGGCTTCGTCGATACCCTGCGCGGCATCCACGCCTTCGCCCCGCCCGAGGGACAGGCCGGCACCGACGAGTTCAGGGAGAAGAACAAGCGCCGGCCGCTGGTGAGCGAGCACCCGCTGGTGCGAGTCATCCCGGAGACGGGCGAGCGGGTGCTGTTCGTCAGCCCGTCGTTCCTGAAGAGCATCACCGGCCTCACCCCGCGCGAGAGCCAGCAACTGCTGGACTTGCTGTTCGAGCACATCACCCGGCCGGAATTCACCGTGCGCTTCCGCTGGCGGCCGGGCTCCATCGCCTTCTGGGACAACCGCACCACCGCCCACCTCGCCCCGCGCGACATCTATGCGCTCGACTTCGACCGCCAGCTCTATCGCATCACCCTCAAGGGCGACGTGCCGGTGGGCGTGGACGGGAGTCCCTCCGCCATCATCGAGGGCGAGCCGCTGGAGGCCTTCACCGCCGGCACCGCCTGACGGCGGTGTTCTTCGGGCAGGCGGCAGACGTCCCACCAGCGCCGTCGCCCTTACCCGCACGCCCAAGCCTGCTTGTCTGGAGCGTTGGCGCCGCTCCCGGGCTCCGGCCCTGCTCCGCGGCTCACCATCTCACCCACGGATGATCCCGCGGCGTGGAAGCCCGATCGATGTCGGTCAGCGACTGCGCTTGACTCATTTTCAATTATTTCTATAAATTTACTACACTAAAAAAGTTGCGTGTCATCCCGCTCCGGCAGCGACCGACCGGGGCCATCAGAAACGCCACTCTTCCGTAGCGACCCAAACGCTGAGGACAGACCGATGACCCATCAGCTCATCGAAACGGCCCATCTCGATGGCGTGCCGCGATCGGACCGCGGGCACGCCCTGCGCGTGCCGCTCTGGCGTTCGGGCCTAGCTTCCGGGCTCCTCTGGCTCAGTGCCAGCGCCTATGCCGGCCTCGTGCCCGATGCGGATGACTTCGCCTATACGCGGGAGTTCGCCATCGGCCTCGCCACCATCGGAGGCCTCCTCGTCCTCGCCGCGCTCGCCGGTCCGGTCGCGGGGCTGAGGCTGAAGGCGCTCCGGCACTGGGGGCCATGGCTTCTGGTGCTGCCCCTCGGCCTCGTCGCCTGGGAGGCGGTGACGGCGAAACTGGAGTTGCTACCACGCCCCTTCTTCGTGCCGCCGCAGGCCCTGCTCGAAGTCTATCTCGACGATTGGCCGAAACTCGGCCTCAGCGTCGTCGCTTCCCTGAAGCTGCTGGCCTGGGGCTATGCCATCGGCGCCGCCGTCGGCGTCACGCTCGGCGTTTCCATCGGCTGGTGGCGGATTGCCGGCTACTGGGCGCATCCGGTGCTGCGCTTCATCGGTCCTCTGCCGGCGACCGCGTGGCTGCCGGTGGCCTTCTTCCTGTTTCCCTCCTCCTGGAGCGCCAGCGTGTTCCTGCTCGCGCTCGCCACGGGCTTTCCCGTCACCATCCTCACCTGGTCGGGCATCGCCTCCGTCAACAAGGACTATTACGACATCGCCCGCACGCTGGGCGCCAGCCAGCGCTTCCTGGTGCTGAAGGTGGCCATTCCCGCCGCGCTGCCCCACGTCTTCGTCGGCCTGTTCATGGGCCTCGGCACCTCGTTCGCGGTGCTGGTGGTGGCGGAGATGCTGGGGGTGAAGGCGGGCCTCGGCTGGTACCTGCAATGGGCGCAGGGCTGGGCCGCCTATGCCAACATGTATGCCGCGCTGCTGGTGATGGCGCTCATGTGCTCCAGCCTCGTCACCCTGCTGTTCCGCCTGCGCGACCGCACCCTCGCCTGGCAGAAGGAACTGGTGCGGTGGTGAGCGCGGCCCCCTCCCTCCCAGCGGCCGCGCCCGGCCTGCGTCTCGACGTGGAGCATGTGAGCCACGCCTTCCAGCTGGAGGGCGCCCCCCTCCCCGTACTGGACGATGTGAGCTTCTCGGCCGAGCCCGGCGCGTTCGTCGCCCTGCTCGGGCCGTCGGGCTGCGGCAAGTCCACGCTGCTGCGCCTCGTCGCTGGCCTCGACCATCCCAGTGCCGGCCACCTCGCGGTGGATGGCGCGCCCATCACAGCGCCCGATCCGTCGCGCATCCTCGTGTTCCAGGACCCGACCCTCTATCCTTGGCGGACCGTGGAGGCCAACGTCTCGCTGGGGCTGGAGGCGCGCGGCCTCCTGAAGGCCCAGCGGCGGCGGGTGGGCGATGCGCTCTCCCTCGTCGGTCTTTCGGGCTTCGCCAGCGCCTATCCGCGCCAGCTCTCCGGCGGCATGGCCCAGCGCGTGGCGCTCGCCCGCGCGCTGGTGAACGAGCCGCGCCTGCTGCTGCTCGACGAGCCTTTGGGCAAGCTCGATAGCCTCACCCGCATCACCATGCAGGGCGAGATCCTGAAACTGTGGCAGGACGCCCGCTTCACCGCCCTCCTCGTCACCCACGACGTGGAGGAGGCGCTGTTCCTCGCCGAGCGGGTGATCGTCTTCTCCGAGCGGCCGGCCCGCATCAAGGCCGACGTGACGGTGGACGTGCCCTACCCGCGCCACCGCGGCGACCCGCGCCTCGCCGAGCTGCGCCACCACCTCCTCGGCCTCCTCGGCCTCGACGCCACCTGGTGACCTCTTTGCCCGCCCTCAAGGGCTGTTCGCATTCATCCGAGTGATTTCAGGAGCCCGCCATGACCGACCCTGCCCTTGCCGACGACGCAAACGCCCCCCGATCCACCACCCGCCGCAGCCTGCTGCGCTACGGCCTCGCCGCCGGGGCCGCAACCCTCGCCGGCGCCGCCGGCGGGCGGGTGCTGGCAGCCAGCCTCATGCGCGCGCCGCAGACGGCCGTGCCGGACTTTCCCCTGTGCCTCACCGCCGCGGAGGGCGCCGCGCCCACCGGCCCGCTACGGCCGCTCAAGCTCGCCTGGAACGCCAGCGCCATCTGCACCGCCGCCGCGCCGGTGGCGAAGGAGACGGGCATCTTCGCCCGCCATGGCCTCGACGTGGACTTCGTCAATTTCGGCAGTTCCACCGAGCAATTGCTGGAAGCCATCGCCACCGGCAAGGCCGACGCCGGCATCGGCATGGCGCTGCGCTGGCTGAAGCCGCTGGAGCAGGGCTTCGACGTGAAGATCACCGCCGGCGTCCACGGCGGCTGCCTGCGGCTGCTGGGCGATGCCAGCGCGGGCGTCACCAAGGTGTCGGACCTGAAGGGCAAGACCATCGCCATCTCCGACCAGGCCTCGCCCGGCAAGAACTTCTTCTCCATCTACCTCGCCGAGCACGGCGTCGATCCGTTCAAGGACGTGGAGTGGCGCCAGTATCCGCTGGAGGCGCTGCCGCTCGCCATCGACAAGGGCGAGGCGCAGGCGCTGGCCGACGCCGATCCGCGCACCTGGATCTGGATCAAGGAGTCCAAGGGCAAGCTCACCGAGATCGCCACCAACCTCTCGGAGAAGTATGTCGATCGCGCCTGCTGCATCATCGGCGTGCGCGGCAGCCTGATCCGCGACGAGCGGCCGGTCGCCACCGCCCTCACACGCGCCATCCTGGAAGGCGCGCACAAGGTGGGCGCCGACCCGGAACTCGCCGCCCGCACCTTCTCCGGCTATGGCGGCAAGGGCTCCATCGACGACCTCGTGGCCATGCTGGACAGCCAGGACCACCACCACGCGCCGGTGGGCGCCGACCTCAAGACCCAGCTTGCGGCCTATACTGACGAACTGAAGCTCGTGCAGGTCATCAAGCCCGCCACCAATTCCCAGCGCTTCGCCGAGAAGATCTATGCGGACGTTCTGACCGTCTGAGGCAGGTACGCCCTCACCGGAAATTGGCGGAAGCGGACGGCGGAAACGCCCATCGACAGGTTCGGGCATCCGTACCGAAAAAGGCCCAAAAAATCGCCCGACAGCCCCCGTGGCAGCCGGGCGAGTGTTTAACCACCACATTGAGAGCATGAAACTTTTTCGGGTGGAACGGGGAGAAACCTCACCCATGGCACGCATGTGCGAACGCTCTCCCTGATCCGTTTCATCCGGCGGCGCCCCGGCGGAACGCCGCCCCCGCCTGTCTCAGCGCAGCTTGCGCTCGTCGAGCCCCAGGGCGCGCCCGATGATTTCCTTCATGATTTCCGAGGTCCCGGCGAAGATGCGGGAGACCCGCGCGTCGGCATACATGCGCGAGATCCGGTATTCGTCCATGTATCCGGCGCCGCCATGAAGCTGGAGACAATCATCGATGGTGTCGTTCTCAAGCTCGCTCGCGAGCAGCTTCACCTCGGCGGCCACGTCGGCGGTGAGCCGGCCGGCATTGGCGAGCATCACGCACTGGTCGACGAAAGCCTGGGTCGCGTCCAGGCGGGTCCGGAGCGCCGCCATGACGAAGCGTGAATTCTGCATGGCCCCCACGGGCTTGCCGAAGGCGCGCCGCTCGCGGATGAAGGCCAGCGTCAGGTCGAACGCCGCCTGGGCGTGGGCGAGCGAGCCGATGGCCACCTGCAGCCGCTCGTTGGCCAAAAGCTCGGCCATGTAGGCAAAGCCGCGGTCGGGCGCGCCGATGAGGTTCTCCTTCGGCAGCTTCACGTCGTTGAAGAATAATTCGGCCGTGTCCTGCATGGGCAGTCCGAGCTTTCCAAGCTTGCGCCCCCGCGCGAAGCCCTCCATGTCGCGCTCGACGATGAACAACCCGATGCCGTGCCGCGCCTCCCGATCGGTGCGCGCGGCGACGATCACCACGTCGGCGAGAATGCCGTTCGAGATGTAGGTCTTGGAGCCGTTCAGCAGCCAATGGTCGCCCTTGTCTTCCGCCGTTGTGCGGATGGCGGCGACGTCGCTGCCGGCCGAGGGCTCGGTCATGGCGAGGGCGAGAATGGTCTCGCCGCTCACAGCGCCGGGCAGGAAGCGGCGCTTCTGCTCGGGCGAGCCGAAATGTCCGATATAGGGGGCGACGATCTGCGAGTGCAGGTTCTGGTAAAAGCCGGGATCGCCGCCGCGCACCACCTCTTCCTGCAGGATCTGGTCGAAGCGCAGGTCGGCGATGCCCGAGCCGCCAAGGCTCTCGTCGGCCCACATCAGCAGCAGGCCGGCCTCGCCCGCCTTGCGGAACACCGCGCGGTCGACATGGCCCTGCCGGCGCCAGGCGTCCACATGGGGCGCGACCTCCGCCCCAACGAAGCGACGCGCGGTCTCCCGGAACATCTCATGCTCCGCCTCGAAGATGGATCGTGGGAACACCGGTGTCTCCAGTGTGAGAGTGGGCGTGCGCTCGGAACCGGCAGGCCGGCAGGGCGAACCCGTCCGCCCTGCCGGCCTGATGCGAACTAGCCTTTCACGAACGGACAATTGCCCTTGTCCAGCGGACGGATGATCTCCGCGGCGGACATGCGGCGAAGGACCTTCAGCAAGTCCCAGGGCTGGGTCACTTCCGAGGGCTTCTTCACCTCCACCAGGAACATGTCCTTCATCAGCCGGCCGTCTTCTCGCAGAATTGCGCCCTCAGCGAAGAAGTCGTCGACCGGCATTTCCTTCATTTTCGCAAGCACGACCTTGCCTGAGTCGCTCTTGGCCGCGGCCGCCGCGCGCAGATAATGCAGGGTCGCGCTATAGACACCGGCATGGGCCTGAGATGGCATCCCGCCATTCATCTTCTGTGCGAAACGCTTGGCAAAGGCACGGCTGGCGTCGTCGCGGTCCCAGTAATAACCGGTCATGAACTGCAGCCCCTGCGCCAGTTCCGGCCCCACCGCCTTGGCCGACTGGATGTAGAAGATGGGCGCCGCCAGCTTCTGCCCCATCTCCACCACGCCGAACTCCTTGGCCTGCTTGATGGCATTCACAGTATCGCCCGAGGCATTGGCGAGCCCGATCACCTTGGCCCCGGACTTCTGCGCCTGCAGAAGGAAGGAGGAGAAATCGGGGTTGTTCACCGGGTGACGGACGCTGCCCTTGACGCTGCCGCCGGCGCCCTTGACCACATTCGCGAGGCTGTCCTCCATCGCCTTGCCGAAGGCGTAGTCGGCGGTGATGAAATACCAGCTGTCTCCCCCTTCGGCCAAAACGGCCTTGCCGAGGCCCTGCGCCAGCGCATAGGTGTCATAGAGCCACAGCGCGCCAGTGGGCGAGCAGGTTTCGCCGTAAAGCGCTGCCGTGGCCGAGCCCACATGGAGCACCGCCTTGTCGTTGGCCCGGCCGATCTCCTGCACCGCCAGGCTGACCGCCGAGTTCGAGAGATCGACGAACACGTCGGCTCCCTCAGTGTCGATCAATTCGCGCGCCTTCAGCGCACCGAGATCGGCCTTGTTCTGGTGGTCGGCGCTGATCAGCTTGATGGGCACCCCCTCGATGCCGGCGCCGAAATCCTCGATGGCCAGCTCCGCCGCTACCACGGAACCTTTTCCGGCCGTGTCCGAATAATTGGAGCTGAGATCGGTCAGGACTACGATCTTGACCGCATTGTTGCTGAACTCGGCATGCGCCGCAGTCGTGGCGAGCGACAGCATGGCTGCTGCAACGAGATGTCGTATCATTGTTTCCTCCCTTTCTTCGGAGCGACGTGCCCCGCACGTTGGCGTGTTGTCCTGACGCGAGATGTGTCCGGAATCTCAGGCGGCGCTCCGCCGGACTGTGCCGGCCACGCAGGCGACCTGCTCGATCAGACCGTCAGTGATGGCGAAGCGGGGTCCATGCGCCGCCGCGAAGCGGGCGCAATCCCTGAGGAAGGCGTCCTCGCCCACCGTGGCGATCACCGACAGGGCGCCGCCGGTCCAGGCCGGGAAGCCGATGCCCAGCACCGAGCCCAAGTCGGCGGTGGCCGTGTCGTCGATCACGCCCTCGGCGAGGCAGCGGGCGCTCTCCAGCGCCTGGATGTAGAGCAGGCGCTTGCCGACATCCTCGGCCGAAGGCTGCGCGACTGCCGCTGGATAGAGATCCGCCAGGCCGGGCCACAAGAGCTTGCTGCCGTCCGCAGCATAGTCGTAGAAGCCACCGCCGCTCTTGCGCCCCAGCCGGCCGAGGGCGTTGAACCGCTCCACCACAGGATCCGCATGGGCACGCAGGAAACGGGCGTCGAGCCCGTCCGCCTTCGCCTGGTCGATCACCAGCTTCTGCAGATCCAGCGAGACCTCGTCGGTCACCGCCAGCGGCGGCACCGGGAAGCCGAGCATGCGCGCGGCATTCTCCATGAGGGCCGGGGCGACCCCTTCGGCCAGCATGGCCATGGCTTCGTCGATATAGGTGCAGAAGACGCGGCTGGTGTAGAAGCCCGGACTGTCGCGCACGACGATAGGCACCTTCTTCAGTCGCGAGACGAAGGCGAGGGCATCCGCCACGGTCTGGTCCGAGGTGGCCTTGCCGACGATCACCTCGACCAGCGGCATGCGTTCCACCGGCGAGAAGAAATGCAGCCCGACGAAGCGGGACGGATCCGCCACGTTCACCGCCAGCGACGAGATGGACAAGGTGGAGGTGTTGGAGGCGAACACGCCGCCCTTGGCCAGAAGGGGCTCGGCGGCGCGGGTGACCCCGGCCTTGACCGCGCGGTTCTCGAACACGGCCTCGATGATCAGGTCGGCGCCGCCGAGGTCCTCATAGCCGGCGGTCGGGCGGATCCGGGCGAGGGTCGCCTCGGCCTTGTCCGCCGACAGGGCGCCGCGCGCCACCTCCTTCTCGCGCTGCGTGCGGGCATGGGCGAGGCCGCGCTCCGCCGCTTCAAGGGTGCGGTCGAGCAGCACGACCTCCAGGCCCGCCCCGGCCGCGACGTTGGCGACGCCCGCGCCCATCATCCCCGCGCCGAGCACGCCGAGCTTGACCACGGCGCGGGACGCGGCCCGGGCGGTGCCGAATGCGCCGCGCTTGCGCGCCTCGCTTTGCCGCAGGAAGGAGCGCACCAGATTGCCCGAAACCGGATCGGCCGCCAGGAGGCCGAAATATTTGGTCTCGATCCGCAACCCGGTGTCAAAGGGCACCTGCGTGCCCTCATAGACGGCGGAGAGGATCGCATGGGGGGCCGGGTAGCGGCTCCGCGTGGCCTTGAGGCGCGCGGTGCCGGCCTGGAAGCTGCGCGCGGCGTGCGGGGCAAGCGGACCCGCGCCGCCGGGCACCTTGAAGCCCTTCACGTCCCACGGCGCCACGGCAGAGGGGCGCGTCAGCAGCCATGCCCGGGCGGCCGGGATCAGTTCGTCCTTGGCGGCGAGCTGATCCACGACGCCGAGCTTCAGCGCCTCGGCAGGCGCGAGGCTGCGGCCCTCCAGCAGGATCGGCAGGGCCTTCTCGATGCCGATGAGGCGGGGCAGGCGCTGGGTGCCGCCGCCGCCCGGCAGCAGGCCGAGGGTCACCTCCGGCAGCCCCACCACGACCCCGGGCATGTCCACCAGGATGCGCCGGTGGCAGGCCAGCGCCAGTTCGAACCCGCCGCCAAGGGCGAGCCCGTTGAGGGCCGCCACCACCGGCTTGCCGCAGGTCTCCATGCGGCGGAACACATCGGCGCCGGTCCGCACCCACGCGGCGGCGCCGACGGCGTCGATGCCGTCGTCGATCAGCGCCAGGATTTCCTTGAGATCGGCGCCGGCGATGAAGCCCGAGGGCTTGGCGGAGGTGATGATGACGCCGATCACGGCGTCATCGGCGACAATCCTGTCCAGCGCCGCGCCAAGGTCGGCGAAGAGGGCCGGCGTCAGCACGTTCTGCGACCGGTCCGGGATGTCGATGGCGAGGGTGGCGATGCCGTCGGCATCGGTGGTGAAAGCGAGCGTGGACATGGTTTCTCCCCGGCGCTCAGACGCGTTCGACAATGAGGGCGATGGCCATGCCGGCGGCCGCGCACAAGGTGATGAGGCCAGTGTTCAGGTCGCGTCGCTCCAGCTCGTCCAGCACGGTGCCAACCAGGATCGCGCCCGTGGCGCCGAGCGGATGGCCCAAGGCGATGGCGCCACCGGCGACATTGACCTTGTCGTGTGGCACGTCGAGTTCGCGCATGTAGCGCAGCACCACGCTGGCGAAGGCCTCGTTGACCTCGAACAGGTCGATGTCGGAGACCGTCATGCCGGCGCGCTCCAGCACTCTGCGGGTCACCGGGGCGGGACCGGTGAGCATGATGGCCGGCTCGCTGCCGATGCTGCCGGCGGCACGGATGCGGGCGCGCGGCTTCAGCCCGGATGCCGCACCGAAAGCTTCGTTGCCGATCAGCACGGCGGCGGCGCCATCGACGATGCCGCTGGAATTGCCGCCGGTGTGGACATGGGAGATGCGCTCCACCTGGGGGTAGCGCTGCAGCATGATGGCGTCGAGGCCGTCGCGCTGCCCGGTTTCCGCGAACGCCGCCTTGAGGCGGGCAAGGTCGGCAAGGCTTGTGCCGGGCCGCATGTGCTCGTCCCGCGCGAGCACCGGCTGGCCGAGAACGTCGCGCACCGGCACCACGGAGCGGTCGAACCAACCTTCGTTCCAGGCATGGGCGGCGCGCGCCTGGCTCTCCACCGCATAGGCATCCACCGTCTCCCGGTCGAAGCCCTCCATGGTGGCGATCAGGTCGGCGCCGATGCCCTGCGGGATGTACCAGGTGTCCCAGTTGCTGCGGGGATCGCTGTAGCAGGCGCCGCCATCAGAGAAGATCGGGACGCGGCTCATGGATTCCACGCCCGAGGCCAGCATGGCATCGGCTTCGCCCGCTTTCACCCGGGCGCCGGCGATGTTCACCGCCTCCAGGCCCGAAGCGCAGAAGCGATTGATCTGCATCCCCGCCACGTTTTCCGCATAGCCGGCCTGGAGCGCGGCCACGCGGGCCATGTTGCAGCCCTGCTCGCCGACGGGCGACACGACGCCCATGATCACGTCGTCCACCAGCGCGGTGTCGAGCCTGTTGCGATCCCGCACCGCCTCCAGCACCTGGGTCGCGAGCTGGATCGGCGTGATTTCGTGCAGCGCGCCGTCCGGTCGGCCCTTGCCGCGCGGGGTGCGCACGTGATCGTAGATGAGAGCCTCGGCCATGCCGTCCTCGTGGGTTCGCGATGCGGGGCGGACGGCGCATGCACATCCGCGAAGGGGGCTTCGACGGCGGCGCCGCCGAGCCGCATGTGGTGCGATCAGGCTGCCGCGCCGCCGGATCGCGCGCTCGCATAGGCGGCGCGCAATTCACGCTTGAGCACCTTGCCGAGGGCGTTGCGCGGCAGGCTCTCGCAGATGGTGACCTGGGAGAGGCGCTGATGCTTGGCGAGGCTCGCATTGGCGAAGGCGAGCAGCGCCTCGGCGGTGATGTCCGCACCCTGGCGCAGCACCACGAGGGCCACCGGCGTCTCGCCCCATTTCTCGTGCTCGACGCCGATGACGCTGACCTCGAGCACCTCCGGATGAGCCCCCACCACCGCTTCCAGATCCGCGGGATAGATGTTGAGGCCACCGGTGATGATCATGTCCTTCTTACGATCGAGGATGTAGAGGAAGCCCTCCGCATCGAACTGCCCGACATCCCCCGAGCGGATGAAGCGGCGGCCGCGCGCATCGGTCCAGATGGCGGCGCGGGTTTCCTCGGGCTTGTTGTAGTATTCCCGCAGCAGCCCCGGCCCGCGCCCGACGATCTCTCCCGCCTCGCCAGGCGAGCAGGCGCGGCCCTCGGTGTCGATGGCGAGCAGCTCCTGCCCCATCAGCGGCGTGCCCACCGAGAGCGGCTTCGCAGCCTGGTCCTCGGGGCGCAGCAGGGTGGAAGAGCCCTCGGTGAAGCCGTAAAGCTCGAAGAATTTCTGGCCGATGATGCCGATGAGGCGCGCCTTGATGTCCGGTCGCAGCGGAGACCCCGCCGACAGCATCATCTTCAGGCTGGAGAGATCGTTGGCCTCGAAGCCGCAGCCGGCGAAGATCATCTGGATCTGGCTCGGCACCACGAAGGTGTGGGTGATGCGCTCGGCTTCGACGAGCTGAAGGAAGGTCTCGGGCCGGAACTGGCTCTGGATGAAAAGCGTGCCGCCATTGAACAGCGTGGGCATCACCACGAGCCATGTGCCGGCGGTGTAGAGGGCGGTCATAACCAGCCCGCGCGAACCACCATCGAAGCGCATCTCGAAGCCGTTCGAGACACAGAAATAGGTGCGGGCGCCGTGGGTGTGGACCACGCCCTTGGGCAGGCCGGTCGTGCCCGAGCTGTACATGATGCTGAACACGTCCTTCGACGTGAACGTCACATCGGGCTCGTCGCCCGATGCATCGGCGGCGAATGCTTCCAGACCGATCCAGTCGTCTTGCGAGAAATCCACGCCGATGCGGCCATCGGGCCGCAAGCTTTCCAGACGGCCGGCAATCGGATCGACGAGATGGCGAAGATCCGCCGACGCAATGATGAAGGACGCAGCGGAATCGCCAAGCAGCGTCGCCACCTGCTCGGCGGTCAGCATGCCCGACACCGGAACCATGATCGCGCCGGACTTCACCACGCCGAACATGGCCACGCAGGCGGCGATGGAGGATGAGCACAGCACCGCCACGCGCTCGCCCTTGCGGAGACCGGCGCGCAGGAGAGCGTTGGCAAGACGGTTCATGGCAGCGTTGAAGCCGCCCCAGCTCAGCTGCTGGTCTTCGCACACGATGGCGAGCTTGTCCGGGTGACGCCGGGCATGGCCGGCCCAGATCTCCGGCAGGACAATGTCTGTTTGGTCAAAACCGTCCATCCAAGGATCCTCCCTGTCGCCTCTCAGCCGCGCCTGGGGCGCGTGCCGGCCTCCCCGCCCTTTCGGCGGATCGGCGCTCTCATTGCATGAGTTCTCGTTGGCATAATTTTTATCAAGCATTTGCTTGAAATGCCAGAGTGGCTGTGCGAATAATTTTATACCATTGATTATACGATATAATTTCGACAAGAACGGGAGGGAACAATGGTGGGAGAGGCACCCCTGCACGGCCGGCAGGGGCCACTGGCGGGTCTGCGCGTCATAGAGTTTCACTCGCTCGGACCCGGTCCGTTCGCCGGCATGCTGATGGCCGACATGGGCGCCGACGTGCTGCGCATCACCCGCGCCGCCCAGGGCGAGCCGGAGGCCTTCGATCGCATCACCTCACGCGGGCGCAGGGTGGTCTCCCTCGACTTGAAGCGCGAGCGCGAGACGGCGCTGGCGCTGTGCGGCGGCGCGGATGTGCTGATCGAGGGCTATCGGCCGGGCGTCATGGAGCGCCTCGGCCTTGGCCCCGACGCGGTGCATGCGCGCAATCCGGGGCTGATCTACGGGCGCATGACCGGCTGGGGCCAGGAGGGTCCGCTGGCGCGCACCGCCGGGCATGACATCAATTACATCGCGCTGACCGGCGCGCTTGCCGCCGTCGGACGGCGGGATGCGGGGCCCGTGCCGCCGCTGAACCTCGTCGGCGACTATGGTGGCGGCGCCCTTTATCTCGTGATGGGCGTGCTCGCCGCCTTGTGGGAACGCGCGCGATCCGGTGCCGGCCAGGTGATCGACAGCGCCATGTGCGACGGCGCCGCCTCGCTCATGAGCATGTTCTACGACATGCGCGCGGGCGGCACCTGGAGCCTCGCCCGGGAGAGCAACCTGCTGGACGGCGGAGCGCCGTTCTACGGGACCTATGAATGCGCGGATGGCGGGCACATCGCCGTCGGGGCGCTGGAGCCGCAATTCTGGCAGGAGCTGTGCACTCTCGCGGGGGTGGACGCCATCGACCCCGCCTTGCGCGACGACCCGGCGCGGTGGCCGGACCTGAGAAGGCAGCTTGCCGATGTCTTCCGCCAGCGGAGCCGGGCGGAATGGTGCGCGCTGCTCGAACTGCACGACACCTGCGTCTCCCCGGTCCTCCACATGGATGAGGCCCCCCAACACCCGCACATGACCGCCCGCGGCACCTTCATCGAGGTCAGCGGTCTCACCCAGCCGGGCCCCGCGCCACGCTTCTCGCGGACCCCGTCAGCCACGCCATCCCCGGCGGAGGTCGAACCCGCGGCGGATGCGTTGCGGCGCTGGGGGCTTTAGACCCGCGCCGCGTCAGCGCGGGCGCAGCATGCGGACGAAGTGGTGGCCGATGTCCTCGGGGGTGAAGCGCCCGCCCGCCCGATACCACGTCTGCGACCAGTTCAGCGCACCGAGGAATTGCAGCTTGTAGAGGCCGCGATCCAGATCCGGCGGCAGATCGAGCGCGCCAATCGTGTCGGAGACGATGCGCTCGTATTCGTCGCGCTGGCGCACGAATTCCGCGTGGTATTCGTTGATCTCCTCGGGAAACTCCGGGAAGACCATGATCATGAAGCCCTGGTTCTCCAGAACAGCCCGGCAGTGCGCCGCGGCGAGGTGGCCGAGCCGCGTCCACGGGTCCCCGCCCTGCTCCAGCGCCGAGCGCGTGGCCTGCGTCAGGATCTTCATGCCGGTGCCATGCACCTCCAGGAACAGTTCCTCCTTCGAGCTGAAGTAGTAGTACAAGGAACCCGACAGGAGGCCGGCGGCTTCCGCGATATCCCGCATCGACGTGCGATTGTAGCCCTTCTCGGCGAACAGGGATCCCGCGACCGCTACGATCTGCTCCCGACGATCCAGGCCGGGCGGTACCGCGACTTTCGGCCGCCGGTGAGTGGGGCGACCGACACGCCGCCTTGCTTCTTTCGCCATCAGCGCCATCCGAGCAACCTGAGCCTGCACAGGACCCGCGCGATCCCACGACATTCCGCAGACCAACGGCATAACCCCGTTGCGGTATCAGCACAATATCAAACGCTTGATTTAGGTCATCCCTGGACCGGCGCCGCTCATCCGCGCCAGCGGAGCGCGTCGACGAGCAATGCGAAGGCGGCCGAGGGCTGGCGCCGGCTCGGATCGTACAAATGATAGCCTGGAAAGGAGGGACACCAGTCCTCAGCACGCGGACCAGGTGTCCGTCCTTGAGGTGGGCGTCCACCTGATCCTCCATGACGAAGCCCAGCCCGAACCCCGACACCGCGGCGCGCACCACCATCGCGACGTCGTTGAACGCAAGCTGGCCATCGACACGGACGCGCACCTCGCGGCCCTTCTCTCAGCTCCGGGACGACGCCTCGGACGGATGCGACTGAAGCAGGTGGGGACCAAGCATAGGCCGGCTCTGCTGCCTATGAGAGCTGTCCGCTCAAGGCACCCGATATGGAGCGAAGCTACCTCGTGGGTCCAAGCCATCAAAAACTCCCGCTCGGTTCGGACCGCGGGACCAATGGGCAACCACCAATGCAGTTAATAGTTAAGTGGCGCACCCAACACGATTCGAACGTGTGGCCTTCGCCTTCGGAGGTATTACTGGCAGCTCCGTCGAAATTACGACGGAGCGCGAAGAAATGCACTATCACACTGCGAATAATAAAGAATTTTATGTGGCTATAGCCGCGGCCATCCTTTTCTCCGCCACGATTTTCGCCCAGCGGCTTACGTGGTGCTTACGCGAGATTAGGCGACCGGACTGGAGAAGCACCATGGCTAAGCTCACAAAAAGGGCCATCGATGCCGCAGAAGCCGGCGCCAAGGATTACGTGATCTGGGACGACGAACTCCCCGGCTTTGGCCTACGGGTGTTCACGTCCGGCAAGCGAAGCTACGTCCTTCGGTATCGGTCGGCCGGCCGATCGCGCCGGTTCACGATCGGGCTGCACGGGGTATGGACACCGGAACGCGCGCGCCAGGAAGCCAAGGCGTAGTTGGGCCGGATCGCGCAAGGCGACGACCCGGCCGAAGAGCGGCTGCTGGATCGCAAAGCGCTTACGGTCAAAGAACTCTGCGATCTCTATCTGACTGACCTGCAAGGAGGGCTGATCCTCGGAAAGGGTGGGCGCCCCGCCATCTGGCGTCTTGGCGCCCGATGTGGTTGCTAGTTGCCACAACGCAGTCACTAAAGGCGGAGCCCGCCGGTGGCTTGTTTGGCGGCCGCCAATCGTCGGAAAGCTAGGTTCAGAGAAACAGACTTGCACCTCGGGAGGGGATGAGGATTGCATCTCGCCCTTGAGGTCGCTGGAGTTCGGTTCCTAGACGACGGCGAGGTTGCAGCGGTCCTGGCGTGGCGCTCAGAGCTGTGCCGTGAGCAGGACCTAACGGAGCTTGGCGATCCCAATGCCATCGATTTTGGCGCGGTCTTTGATGGATTCCTCGCTACGCGTCATTGCTTTCGAAATCGCCTTGAGTGCCATGCCCTTCTTGGCGAGCAATTTGAGCTTTTCGAGTTCCTCATGCGTCCAGGGTTGGCGGTGCCGTTCAAATCTCTCGGCCATGATCTGCTCCTACTCTGCCGGGACATATCCAGCATTCGCACTATCTATATCAGTGATGGCGCCGAGCGGCCGGACGTGTAGAGGCGTGCCGACACCATCCCGCAGCTCGGGGCACAATCGGGCCCCAGTGGATTGACTCCAACGCTTGGAACCCTCTGTTCCTGGCGGCAATGATAGCTCCGATGGCGCTGCATGTTGCGCCCGAACACCGCGCCGCTCAGGACATCGAGCGCGGCGAACAGCGTGGTGGTTCCGTGGCGCTTGTAGTCGTGGGTCAGGGTGGCGCCGCGGCCCTTCTTCAGCGGCAGTCCGGGCTGGGTGCGGTCGAGCGCCTGGATCTGCGATTTCTCGTCGATGCTCAGCACCAGGGCATGGGCCGGCGGGCTGACGTGGAGCCCGACGACGTCGTGCAATTTCTCGGCAAAGGCGGGATCGTTGGAGAGCTTGAACTGCCGCCAGCGATGCGGGGCCAGGCCATGGGCCTTCCAGATCTTTTGCACCGTGGAGACCGGCAGTCCCGCGACCTTGGCCATGGCCCGCGTGGTCCAGTGAGTGGCCTCATGGGGCGGCGGCTTCAGTGTCATAGCGATCACGGCCGAGGCCCTGTCTTCCGCCACAGGAGCCTTGCCCGGAGGCCGCGTCTTGTCGCGCAACAGCCCTTCGACGCCTTCCGCCATGAAGCGGGCCTGCCAGCGCCAGACGGCGGTCTTCGCCGCGCCGAACTCGGCCATGATGGCGTGGGTGCCGACGCCGTCGGCACTCATGAGCACGATCCGGGCGCGCCAGACGTGTTTCTGCGGCGTGTTGCGATCGGCAACCAGGGCGAGGAGCCGTTCCCGGTCCGCCTCGTCGAGAGTGACCGTGATCCCGTTGCGCATGCGCCAGACAAGCACAAACCGGGGCCAAACGGAATCCACCAACGGACTCTTCTGCCTCGGTCAATCCACTAGCTCTTTGCCCGAAAGTACACCCTGAGAGCGCGGCGGCGGCATGACCGAAGGCACGCTGCAGCGTCAAGACGAAGAAGCTACGCGGCAAGCCACGTGATTTCAGTGGCGGGTCCTCGAGGGATGGCGTGCGTGGTCGTGGCGCCGCCATGAAGTATCTGGCCCATAAGTCATCCCTGAATGTGGGGCCAGATGGACTGATTCCACCACACTCCGAGACTGAACACCGAACCCCGAGGGGCAACGTCAAAGCGGTTGTCCTGCTGGCGGGCGCGATGGACTGAGCGTCGGCTGCGGGGTTTTGTCGGCGAAGGCCCGCTCTCCAGCGCGGATTTCCTGAAGGATACGGTCAGTGAGCGGCACGAGGTGGAAGCCCAGTGCCTGCGTGTTCACCGGCGCCATCCACCTCATGAGGTCAGACCCATGTGAGAGAAGGAGAAACAGATCTATGCCCGGCTCTCGTCAGGGATGCGATGAAGGGTCGACCATGGTCGAATACTCTTCACTCCCCTCCCGTTATCGCGATAATTTCGATTTTCTAAAAAACAATTTCGTCCATGAATACCATTACGACCCGCCCTTCCGGAGATAGTGTTTCAAAATAATCTTTTTCTATCTCGCGGAATTCGCTGACAAGAACATACTCTCCATCATTCAGCCTTGTCGGCGTCCAGTATGATATGCAATGCCTGATTTGCGTGCCGCATGCCGGTCTCCAGTAGTTTGCGACCTTGATGCTCGCGACCTCCCCAGCAAAGAACCCGTTCTGGCAGGCGATGCCCCACTGGGTCTCAAGCAGGTCGGTAAAATACCGGCGATAATCACATTGCGCCAGATCGGCCAGTTGGACGCCATGCAGCTGCGCGGCCTGCGAGGACGCCGCCATATTGACCGCGGACCGGTTCGCCACCTTCACGGCGGAGAGCGCGCATTGAATGCGGTGGAAGAAAGCGAGGTCCGATCGGCTGGAGGGGTCCCGCATCAGGTCGCGCAGCCGGCGCTGCATGCCCAGTTCCGGCACATGGGTGCCGCGCTCCCAGCGTGAAACCGTGGCCTGCTCCACGTTCAGCCGCTCCCCGAGCCCAGCCTGCGTCAATCCGTGGACACGTCGGTAACGCCGGATCTGATCGCGCCAACACTGGCTCATGTCGATCGCCTCATACGCATATATGCCGCCTCATCACCCCCGAGGGAATTAAGCACTATTTCCCGATGCTTTGGCAACCGCTCCAGCGGGGCCGAACGACACAATCGGAATTGCTTCCTTTACCTTCGAGGTTCACGTGACAGCAGCGGGCGAGGCAAACAATAGTCATCATCCTGCCTATATTTTCGGCATCGACCGCGGCGGCACATTTACCGATGTGGTTGCATGGGCACCGGACGGGACTATTCAAACCGCCAAGGTCCTCTCCGCTCAGCCGGGCGTCGAAGACGATGCGGCGGTGATCGGCATCCGCAGTATTCTGGAGCGCCCGGGCGGCGACGGCACCCCGCCCGGGGCGATCGAAGTCATCCGAATGGGCACGACGGTGGGCACCAACGCCCTGCTGGAGCGCAGGGGCGAGCCGGTGGCGCTGCTGGTCACCCGCGGTTTTCGCGATGCGCTGCGCATCGGCTACCAGAACCGCCCGCGCCTTTTCGACCTGCACATCGTCCTGCCGGAAAGCCTGCATGCAACCGCCGTGGAGATCGACGAGCGGATGGCGGCGGACGGCTCGGTGGTCACCGGGCTCGACACCGATCAGCTGCGCGCGCAGCTCGGCGCGCTGCGCGCGCAGGGCTATGCCTCGCTGGCCATCGCCTTCATGCACAGCTATCGCAATCCCTCCCACGAGATCGCGGCGGCGCAGATCGCGCGGGAGGCCGGCTTCGCGTTCGTGGCCATGTCCCACGAGTGCAGCCGCCTGATCAAATACATCAGCCGCGCCGATACGGCGGTGGTCGATGCGAACCTGACGCCGGTCCTGCGCCGCTACATCGCCCAGCTCAAGGACCAATTGTCCGGCACGCCGCTGCTCTTCATGCAGTCGAACGGCGGGCTAATCGCCGCGGACGCCTTCCGCGGCAAGGATTGCGTGCTGTCGGGGCCGGCGGGCGGGATCGTCGGCGCGGTGGAGGCGGCGCGTGCGTCGGGCTTCGATCGCATCATCGGCTTCGACATGGGCGGCACGTCCACGGATGTCACCCATTATGCCGGCGAGCTTGAGCGCACGACGGAAAGCGAGATTGCCGGCGTGCGCATCCGCGTGCCCACGCTGGCCATCCACACCGTCGCCGCCGGTGGCGGTTCGCTTTTGTCCCTGGACGGGCAGCGCTTCCGCATCGGCCCGGGGTCGGCGGGCGCCAATCCGGGGCCGGCCTGCTATCGCAACGGCGGGCCGCTCACGGTGACCGATTGCAATCTCCTGCTCGGCCGGCTGGCCCCGGAGCATTTCCCCCGCATCTTCGGGCCCGGCCGGGACCAGGGGCTGGATGCGGACGCCACCCGGGCCGGCTTCGAGGCCCTCGCAGCGGAACTGGCGCTGCGGACCGGCCGCGGAAAGTCCATCCACGATTGCGCGGAGGGCTTCCGGCGGATCGCCGTGGAGAACATGGCGAACGCCATCAAGAAGATCTCCATCGAAAAGGGATACGACCTCGCCAGATATGTGCTGTGCAGCTTCGGCGGCGCCGGCGGGCAGCATGCCTGCGACGTGGCCGACGCGCTCGGCATGTCCCGCGTGCTGGTGCATCCCCTGGCCGGGGTCCTGTCCGCTTATGGCATGGGGGTCGCCAACCTGCGGGTGATCGAGGAGGAGAGTGTCGAGGCCCGACTTGACCCGGCCTCCTGCCCGCAGTTCGAGGCCAGGAGCGAGGCTCTGCTTCGACAGGCCGCCGCGAGGCTCGCCGCCCAGGGCATCCACGCCGGCGACATCACCTTCGAGCGGCGGGCGACGCTGCGCTACGAGGGCTCGAATGTGGGCCTGCAGGTCGCGTTCGCCCGAATGGAAGAGGCGGCCGCCGCCTTCGTCGCTGCCTATGCGGCGCGCTACGGCTTCACGCTGCCGGGCAAGGCCGTCATCGTCGAGGCCCTGTCCGTGGAGGCGATCGGCCACTCCCGGGTGGAGGATGTCGCGCTGCGCCCGCAGGCGGAGGGGGAGCCCGCCGCGCCCATCGCCGCCAGCCGGCTCTACGTGGATGGCGCCTTCCATCCGCTTCCCGTCTTTCACGGCGAGAGCCTGGCTGCAGGCCAGCGCCTGCCCGGCCCGGCGATAATCATCGACCGGAACGCGACCACGGTGGTGGACCCCGGATGGGGCGCGCAGGTGATGGCGGATGGCGCCATCCTGCTGACCCGCGCCGGCCAGAAGGAGAACCCGCTCCTGACGCCGGATGTGGCCGATCCGGTCTATCTCGAAGTCTTCAACAACCGCTTCATGGCCATCGCCGACCAGATGGGCCAGGCGCTCATCAACACCGCGCACTCGGTCAACATCAAGGAGCGGCTCGACTTTTCCTGCGCCATCTTCGACCGCGCGGCAAACCTCGTATCCAATGCGCCCCACATTCCCATCCATCTGGGCGCCATGTCCGAGAGCGTGGAGGTGGTGCTGCATGCCTTCGGGGAGAGCTTCAAGCCGGGCGATGTGTTCGTTCTCAACTCGCCCTATCGCGGCGGCGCCCACCTGCCGGACATCACCGTCATCGCCCCGGTGTTCGACGCGCAGGGCCGGGAGCTGATGTTCTTCACCGCATCGCGCGGCCACCATGCCGACGTGGGCGGATCGACCCCTGGGTCCATGCCCCCCGACAGCACCTCGATCCTCGATGAGGGCGTGCTCATCGAGCCCACCTTGCTGGTGGAGGCGGGGGTGTTCCTTGAGGAGAAGATGCGCGCGCTGCTCGGCTCGGGCCGGTATCCGGCGCGCAACCCGGAGCAGAACCTGGCGGACCTCAGGGCGCAGGTGGCGGCCTGCATGCGGGGCGCGGCGGAGCTGCGGGGCCTATGCGCCGAGTTCGGGTCGGCGGTGCCGCTCGCCTATGCCGGGCATATCCAGGATGCGGCGGAAGAGGAGGTGCGGCAGGTCATCTCCACCTTGGATGACGGGGCCTTCACCTACGAGCACGACCTCGGCTTCCAGGTCTCGGTGCGCATCTCCATCGAGCGGGAATCGCGCAGCGCGGCCATCGACTTCACCGGAACGAGCGCCGAGGTGCCGCTCAATTTCAATGCCCCGCCCTGCATCACTCGGTCGGCGGTGCTCTACGTGTTCCGCACCCTGGTGCAGCGGGACATTCCCTTGAATGCGGGCTGCCTGCGGCCCATCACCATCATCATCCCGGAGGGCTCGCTGCTCAATCCGCGCTATCCGGCGGCGGTGGCCGCAGGCAATCCGGAAACATCGGTGCTGGTCACCGATGCCCTGTTCGGCGCCCTCCAGATCCACGCCGCGTGCCAGGGCACCATGAACAACGTGACCTTCGGCGACGCGGAATACCAGTATTACGAGACGATCTGCGGCGGCGCCGGCGCGGTGGAGGGCTTCGACGGCACCTCGGCCGTCCACACCCACATGACCAACTCGCTGATGACCGACCCGGAAGTGCTTGAACTGCGCTTTCCGGTGCGGCTCGAAGACTTCAGCATCCGCGCTGGATCGGGCGGGGCGGGGCGGTTCCGCGGCGGGGATGGCACCGTGCGGCGGCTACGCTTCCTGCGGCCGATGGAACTTGCCGTGGTCACCAACCGCCGGCGCATCCCGCCCTATGGCGTGAAGGGCGGCGCGCCGGGTGCGCCCGGCCTGAATGCCCTGCTTCGCGCCGACGGCACCATCGAGCCCCTGGGCAGCTGCAGCCGCGCCATGGTGGCTGCGGGCGACTGCGTGGAGATCCAGACCCCCGGCGGCGGCGGCTTCGGCGCGCCGGGCGATCGCAGCTGAGGGGAAGCCGCATGAAACCGTTCCTTTACATCGACAATTGGAACCGCGCCCAGCCCAGGAACCGGCTGGAGCAGCTGCTCGAGGAGCGCAGCTGGCCGGTGGAGCGCATCCGCGCCCAGTCGTCCGCCCTGCCGGCACCCCTCGAATATTGCGGCGTCTTCGTCGGCCCGAGCGATTCATCGGCCTATGACCTCGACCCCTGGATCGTCGAGGAGCGGGGCACCCTGCGGCGCCTGGCGCAGTCGGGCGTGCCGGTCCTCGGCCTGTGCTTCGGCTCGCAGATGCTCGGCGCCGCGCTGTTCGGGGTGGACGTGGTGCAGCGGCGCCGCGCGCGGGAGAGCGGCTTCGGCGAAATCGTGCGTGCGCCCGCGGCATCCGATGACCCGCTGCTGGCGAATCTGCCGGATCGCCTGGACGTGTTCCACTGGCATGGCGACGAGGTGGTGCCGGGCCATCCCGACATGGAGGTGCTGGCGGCGAGCGCGGCCTGCAGCAACCAGATCTGGCGCTGGCGCGGCGGCCCGGCCTGGGGCGTGCAGCCTCATCCCGAATACGACCGGGCCGGGCTGTGCGCGTGGTTCTCGCAGGACGAGGAGCGCTTCCGCGCCGCCGGCTACGACACCGGGCAGGCCGCCGCGGCTGCGGTGGATTGCGGGCCGGCAGCGACGATGTTCGAGAATTTCCTCGCCATCGTGGCGGCGCAGGCGGCCGCCGCCGCAGGGAGGCGCCGATGAGCGCGCCCTCCTTGGTTCCCGCCGGGGCCTCGCCGCACGCGATCCGCCTGGCCTGCCGCAGCGGGGCGTTCGCCGGCCTCACCTCCGGCATCGCCGCGGGCTATGTGCAGGGCAACATCGTGATCCTGCCGCGGGACTGGGCCGACGACTTCCTGCGCTTCTGCCAGCGCAATCCCAAGCCCTGCCCGCTCATCGCCGTCGGCGATCCCGGCGATCCCGCCTTCGAGGAGCTGGGCCTCGACCTCGACATCCGCACCGATCTGCCCGCCTACCGGATCTACGATCACGGAAAGCTGGTGGCCGAGGTGCCCGACATCATCGCCCACTGGCGGAAGGACTTCGTGGCCTTCGTCATCGGCTGCTCCTACTCGTTCGAGGAGGCGCTGGGCGCCGCAGGCCTGGGCATCCGCCATGTGGAGTGCGGCTCCATCGTGCCCATGTACCGCACCAACCTGGCCTGCCGCCCAGCCGGCCGCCTGTCCGGGAAGATGGTGGTGTCCATGCGCCCGTTCACGCCGGCGCATGCCATCCGGGCCATCGAGATCACCTCGTGCTTTGCCGCGGTCCATGGTGCGCCCGTGCATCTGGGGGCGCCGGAGGCCATCGGCATCGCCGACCTTTCGGCCCCCGCGTTCGGCGACCCGGTGCCGCTGCGGCCCGGCGAGATTCCGGTGTTCTGGGCATGCGGATACACGCCGCAGACGGTGATCGAACATGCCGCGCCGCCGCTCGCCATCACCCACGCGCCTGGGCGCCTGCTGGTGACCGACCTTCTCAACGCGCGTCTCGGCGCGACTTGAGGCTTTCAGCAAACAACAAGGAAACCTTCCATGAACCGCAGGGAACTCATTGCCGGCATCGCCGGCCTCTCGCTCGCCGCCGCCGGCCGCGCCCAGGCGCAAGCCGTGCCGGAGGTCACCATTGGGGCGATCTACCCGCTCACCGGCGCCAGCGCGCAGGTCGGCTTCGATGCGAAGCTGGCGGTGGAGACCGCGCTCGACGTGGTCAACACGGTGCACGACCTGGACCTGCCCACCGCCCGCAACGCCGGCCTCGCGGGCCTTGGCGGCGCCAAGGTGCGGGTGGTGTTCGCCGATCACCAGGGCGATCCGCAGAAGGGGCGGGCGGAAGCCGAGCGCCTGATTACGCAGGAGAAGGTCTCCGCCATCTTCGGCACCTACCACAGCTCGGTCGCCACCACCGTGAGCACCACCGCCGACCGCTACCAGGTGCCTTTCCTGGCCGCGGATTCCTCCTCGCCGACGCTCCAGCGGCGCAAGCTGCGCTACTTCTTCCGCGCCATGGCGGACGACGAGCAGTTCTCGAAGGTGATGTTCGATTTCCTCGATGCCGAGCGCAAGGGCGGCCGGGCGGTGGAGAAGATCGCCCTGTTCCACGAGGACACCATCTTCGGGACCGATTCCTCCAACATTCAGCGCCAGCTGGCGGAGAGCCGCGGCTACCGGATCGTGGCCGACATCAAGTACCGGGCCAACTCGCCCTCGCTCACCTCCGAGGTGCAGCAGCTGAAGGCCGCGCAACCGGACGTGCTACTGCCTTCGAGCTACACCACCGACGCCATCCTGCTCATCAAGACCATGAACGATCTGGGCTTCCAGCCTCCGGCGATGATCGCCCAGGCGGCCGGCTTCGTGGACAAGGCGCTTTATGATGCGGTGGGCGACAAGGTGGACGGCCTGATCACCCGCGCTGAATTCTCCCTCGACCTGGCCCAGCGGCGGCCGATGATCGCCAAGATCAACGACCTGTATCGCGCCCGCTCCGGCAAGGACATGAACGAGAACACCTCGCGGGAATTCATGGCGGTGATCCTCCTCGCCGACGCCATCGACCGCGCGCGCTCCACCTCCGGCCCCGCGGTTCGCGACGCCCTCGCCGCCACCGATCTTCCCGGCGACCGCACCATCATGCCCTGGAAGTATGTGAAGTTCGGGCCGGACGGCCAGAATACCGGCCTCAACCCGGTCCTCCTCCAGTATATCGACGGCCGCTTCGCCACCATCTTCCCGCCCGACGTCGCCGTGCGCCCCGTCAAGTGGCCGATGCGCTGACGGGGGCCCACATGACAAGCGATACACTGATCCAGGTGCTGCTGAGCGGGCTGCTGATGGGGCTGATCTACGGCCTCGTCGCAGTGGGGCTCTCGCTCATCTTCGGCCTGATGGACGTGGTCAACTTCGCCCATGGCGAATTCCTGATGATCGCCATGTATGTGATGTTCGGCCTTGTGGTCTTCTTCGGCATCGACCCGCTGGTGATGACGCCGCTGGCGGTGGGGGCGCTGTTCGTGCTCGGGGCCCTCACCTATGTGGGGGTCATCCGCCACGCCATGCGGGCCAAGACCAATGTCGGCATGGTGCAGATCTTCGCCACCTTCGGCCTGGCCATCACCATGCGCGGCGTGGCGCAATATTTCCTGACACCGAACTACCGCTCCCTGCCGGAGAGCCTGCTCGGCGGCAAGACGGTGGCGCTGGCCGGAATCGTGGTGCCGCTGCCTCAGCTGGCGGGTGGGCTGATCTCGCTGGCGGCCTTCGGCGCCCTGTTCGCCCTCATGACGCGGACGGATCTCGGCCGCGCCGTTGAGGCGACGCGCGAGGATGCAGGCGCGGTGGCCCTCGTGGGCATCGACAAGGATCGCGAGTTCATGATCGGCTGGGGAATCGGCGCGGCCCTCATCGGCCTCGCCGGCTCCGTGCTGGCGATCTTCTACTACATCTATCCAGATGTGGGCGCGCCATTCGCCGTGATCGCCTACATCACGGTTGTCCTCGGCGGCTTTGGCAGCATCTTCGGCGCCCTGCTGGCCGGCGTCATCGTCGGGCTGGCGGAAGCGGCGATGACCCTGGTTGCGCCACCCGCGATGAAATCCATCGGCATCTACATTCTTTTCCTGGCCGTCGTCATCTTCCGCCCGCGCGGCCTATTCGGGAAATTCTGATGTTTGGGACAAGCAAGACTCCACAATCGCGCGGGCAGGTCGCCATCGCCCTTTTGGCCACGGCCGGGGTGCTGGTGTTCACCCGCTGGGTCAGCGACCCCTATGTGCAGAACGTGCTGGTGCTAACGCTGATGTATGCGGCGCTGGCCCAGAGCTGGAACATCCTGGGCGGATACTGCGGCCAGATCTCTCTGGGGCACGGCCTCTACTTCGGCATCGGCGCCTATGCCTCCACGCTGCTGTTCGTACGCGCGGACGTGTCGCCCTGGCTCGGAATGCTCGTCGGCGGTGCGCTCTCCGGCGGGCTGGCGGCGGCACTGGGCTATTTCCTGTTCCGGCTGAGCGGCCATTACTTCACCATCGCGACCTTCGTGGTGGCGGAGGTCGGGTTTCTCCTGATGCTGAACTGGGAATGGGTGGGCGGCGCGCTGGGCATCCAGATTCCGTTCGAGGCGGACAGCTGGGCGACGCTCCAGTTCGCGCGGGACAAGGTGCCCTATATTCTCACGGCCCTTGCCCTCGCGCTCATCGCCTGGGTCGCCTCGCTGGTGCTGGAGCGGTCGAAATGGGGGTTCTGGTGGCGCGCCATCAAGGATAACCCGGAGGCGGCCGAAAGCCTCGGGGTCGAAGTCTTCGGCTCGAAGGTCGCCGCGGCCGCCATATCCGCCTTCTTCACGGCGGTCTGCGGCTCCTTCTACGCGCAGTTCGTGTCCTATATCGACCCGGAAAGCGTGATGAGCTTCCATTTCTCCCTGCTCATCGCCCTGCCGGCGGTGCTGGGGGGCATCGGCACCCTGTGGGGGCCGGTCCTCGGCGCGGTGGTGCTCATTCCCATGTCGGAACTGACGCGGAGCTATCTCGGCGGCTCCGGCAACGGCACCGACCTCATCATCTACGGCGCGCTCATCCTCCTGGTCTCGCTGCTGCGGCCGCAGGGCCTCGTGAGCCTCTTCGCGTTGCCCCGAACAAAACAGGTGCATTCCTCATGAGCGCCACCATCCTGGATGTGGGTCACATCACCTGCCGCTTCGGCGGACTGCTTGCGAACGACGACATTTCCCTGTCCGTGCAGGAAGGGGAGATCGTAGGCCTGATCGGCCCGAACGGGGCGGGCAAATCGACCCTGTTCAACATCGTTGCCGGAGCCGTATCGCCGACGTCCGGCTCAGTCTCCTTCCTGGGACGGGATGTCACCGCCCTCCGCCCGAGCGGGCGGTGTCGTCTGGGCCTCTCGCGGACCTTTCAGGTGATGCGAAGTTTCAACTCGATGAATACGCTGGAGAACGTCATCGTCGGGGCCCTTGCCTGCGGCGAGGGCGCGCGTCAGGCGCGCTGGAACGCATATGAGGTGCTCGACTTCGTGGGGCTCGCGCGGCGCGCCGAGGTTCCGGCCGGCGAACTGACGCCCGCGGAGAAGCGCCGGCTAGAGGTCGCGCGGGCCCTAGCGACGCGCCCGAAGCTGTTGTTGCTCGACGAGGTCATGTCGGGCCTCACGCCCTCCGAGGCGCGCGCAGGCATGGACCTCATCGTGCGGATTCGGGAGGCCGGCATCTCGATCCTGCTGGTGGAGCATGTCATGGAGATCGTGGCGCCGCTTGTCGACCGCGCCATCGTGCTCAACCTGGGACGGATCCTGACGCAAGGAGCTCCTGCGGACGTGCTCAAAGACGAGCGCGTCGTTTCTGCTTATCTGGGAGAGGAATATCATGCTTGAGGTTCGCTCTCTCACCACCACCTACCAGGGACTAACGGCGATCTCGGATATTTCCATCGACGTGCGCGAGGCAGAGATCATTCTTGTGGCCGGGGCCAATGGGGCGGGAAAATCCACGCTGCTCAAATCGATTACCGGGATGGAACGTGCCCAGGCGGGCACGGTGTCGTTCCTCGGCACACGGATCGAGCGAATGCCACCGCACCGCATCACGGCGGCTGGCATTGCTTTCGTGCCCGAAAACAGGCGGCTGTTCCCGCGTCTCTCGGTACAGGATACCTTGCGGCTCGGCAGCTATCTCCATCGGCGGGACCCGCAGCGCGATGCGCCGCTGAACCTAGTGTTCGATATCTTTCCCCGCCTAGCCGAGCGACTGGACCAGCGGGCGGAGACGCTGTCCGGCGGCGAACAACAGATGCTGGCCATAGGCCGAGCCCTGATGACGCGACCGCGCCTGCTGCTCCTGGACGAGCCATCCCAAGGCATCATGCCCAAGCTCGTAAACGAAATTCTCTTTGCGGTGGAAAAAATACGCGCAGAAGGAGTAAGTATAATTCTCGTTGAACAGCGGATAAAGCAGAGCATCAAAATCTCAGACCGGTACTATCTGCTAAAAAATGGTAAAATTATCTCATCCGGACCATCGAATGCGATTGGAGGGGCGACAGACCTTGAATCTGTCTATCTGTCATAGTAGCGGCGTCATGCAATACCACCCGCCACATTTTGACGAATATGCGGCCACGAGGGCCGGGACCGCCCAATGCAGCGCGATCTGGGTGCGGGAATATCCGGCGGAGACTGAGACGGTCATGTCTTTCCCTTTCCGTATCGGAGGATGGGGCGGGCCCGGCTCGGGGCCGCCCCCAGTCCTGAATCAGTTCCCCGGCTTCGTGCCGGACGCGGCCGGCTGGCCGTGCCATCATCTGAGCGGGAAAGCGCATCTCCTCGGCGCTCAGCTAGCCGTCCCCGTTGGCGTCGGGCATGGCGAAGGGGCGGTCGGCCATGTTCTTCGTCACCTCGGCGAGGAGCTTGCCGAACTCCTCGCGGGACAGCGTTGATCACGATGGCATTCACGCGGGTCAGGTCGGCAGAGCCGTCGCCGTCTAGGTCCGTTTCAGTGGTCATGGTCCGGCCGTCGGCGCTGGTCGTGATGATCTCGCCGGGGGCCCGCGCCCCTGGGTTGATCGTCTGACCCTGGTAGTTCGCGATGTTCTCGACGCGGTTGCCATTGGCCCGCACCACGGTCGTGTCATTCTGGGTCGCGATCAGCGTGCCACTGCTGCTGCCCAGATATTGTTTGGCCGCCTTCGCAAGGCCCGTCCGCCGTCGTCGTCACCACGCTGGTATCAATCGATGAGCCGTCGCGCGCAAGGTCTGTCAGTGTGACGGTCGTGCCGCTGGCGTTTGTCACCCGGCTTTCGTGCTGGTCAATGACGCTGTCGCCGTCCAGATCGTAGTCGATATTCGTTGTTTTTCCGTCGGCACTGCGGGTCGTCGTGGTGCGATCGACGTGGGCACCGACCACATTAGTGTAGGAAAGCGTCGTGGTGCGGCCGTCGTCGCCATTGTTGACAATGGCTTGGGTCTGAGTGCTCTCGAAGATGCCCTCGCCATTGGCGTCCTGCTGCAAGGCGCTTGTGAGGCCATTTGCGCTGGTGGTGCTGATCGTCTCTTTGGCGAGATTTCCGCCGGCATCGTAGGCCTTCACATCCATAGAGCTCGATCCGTCGCCGTTGACGGTGATGGTACGCTGCGTGAGGCAGCCATCGTTGTCGCAGGTCAGCACGACGTCGGCCGCGGTTCCGGTGGAGCCGTCGGACTTGGTGAAAGTCGTGGAGACGAGAATCTGCGAGCCGTCCGCCAGCACGGCTTGCGTGTTGTCCGGCTTGAGGTTGATCGAGGTGATGCCAAGCTGCGCGAGGGAATTGAGCGTGGTGGTGCCGTCGGTGTTGGTGACAAGCGCCTTGAAGCTCGACCACTGGGCATCGCCGGAATCGAGCTTGCCGTTGTGGTTGGTGTCGAAGACGTCGGCGAGCGCCTGCATGTCGCTCGTGGCCGTCGGGTCCCAGGTGGTGAATTGGAAGGCCTGGGGCGAATCCACGTCTCCCGTGCCCGTATAATCGTAGATGAGCATACCACCTCTATAATTTTCAAAAATAGATAGCATTTCCGATGTCAAATAATAATGATACGGAAATTGAGATCCGTCATCTCAGATATTTAGTCGCTGCAGCCGAGCATGGGAGCTTTCGGAGGGCTGCGGCGGCAGTTGGGGTGCAGGAATCATCCGTGAGTCAACGGATCCGGGACGTCGAGGACCAGCTCGGCGCTTCCCTGTTCTTGCGACACCCTGGAGGGATTAACCTGACGATAGCTGGACAACGCTTCCTCCATCGGGTCCGACACGCCTTGAACCATATTCGTGACGGAGCAGCGGAGGTGGCAGCCATTGGTCGCGCTGAGGAGAGATACATCAAAGTAGGACTGTTTTCGTCACTTTCTTCGGGATTTCTGTTGATCTTGTTTCGAACATATGATGAAAAACATGGGCCTGTTCACATATATTTCGTCGAAGGCGAGGCGCATGAACATGTAAGTGCTCTTCGACAATTTCAGCATGATATCGCTTTTGTCATCGGATTGGCTGATTGGCCGGAATGCGATACGACTTATCTTTGGTCGGAACAAGTCCTTGTGGCATTGCCTGAAGGCCATCCGCTTTCCGCCAAAGACGCGTTGACATAGCGAGATCTCAGTTCTGAGAAAATTCTTATCCGAGACACTGCGGCTGGGATGAGAATCCAAGACTATGTCATTCGCAAGATCCGGGAAGTCGAATGCGAGCCCCATGTCGAGGCTCAGCTCGGTGGGCGATATAAGCTTCTCAATCTCGTCGCGTCCGGCCGCGGAATAACGTTGGTCATAGAATTCGAAAATTTGGTCAAGGTCCCCGGTGTGACCTATCGTTCTCTGCGCGGCGAGGTGCTTCAGTTCTGTGCCGCATGGTCGCCGAAAAACGACAATCCCGCGTTTCAGACATTGCTCAGCCTTGCTCGATCGATGGCTCGCTCTTCAGCACCCCAGACGTCATCCCCCGTGCAGGATCTATGGGGTGCTTGCCGAGCCTTCGCGAAAACGCGATCTGTCGCCATGAAGCGCTCCAGCATGGGCGCGATCAGCCTGACGGGATCGGTGATCGGATTCCCCGTCTCGCCACCCAGCACCTGCGCATAGGCGACAAGATCGCGGTACAGCCTCGCTGGCAGTTCCACGGTCACCTTCACCGGCTTGTCGTCGAGAATCGCGCTGAGCTTCAGCTTCGGCATTTCAACTTCCATATGGTTCGAGAACGAGGTCGCGCGTGACGATGACCCGCACCGGATATCCCGGCCGGATGATCAGCGTCGGGGCGGTGTTGAGCTGACGCTGGACGATCTGGCGTCCGGTCTGGCTGATGCTGTTGGAGGCGCCCTCGCGCAGGGCGCTGGCGAGGTCGCTGTCGCTGCCTGACGTGCCTGCGCTCGCCCCGACGCTCAAGATGGTGGAGAGCACGGCAGCCTTGAACAGCTCGCCCCAGTGATAGTCGACCCCATCCTCAAGGCCGGCTTAGCCCTCGGCATCGGCACCGGGCTGGCGCTCCAGCACGATGGAGCGGCCATTGGGGAAGATCAGGCGGTTCCAAACCAGGAGCACCCGGCGCTGCCCGAAGCCGACGCCGTTGTCGTACTGGCCGATGATGCGGGTAAGGGCCTCAGCTCCGCCCGCAGAGATCACCCTCGCGGCCTCAACGAAGCCCGCCAACGCTCATCACAAGACCGGACGGTCCGTCCTTAACCGCAGACGAAACATTGGGCCCCGGCTTCGGCTCTTCAGTCAGCCCCCAAGCCGCAGAGTTCGCGCCGGCCGCTTCGAGCCCTTTCGACAGCCTGTCGCACCAGGTCGTCCTGTCTTCCGCCGGCGCCTTGGCCTCCATCGACCGCAGCAGGTGCTCGAACGCGGTCCGAACAGCCGGCTCGCCGCACAGATCCTCAACAGGGTCTGGGAGGCAGCATAGGGAGCCTCCGCTTCATGGCTTGAAACAATGCTCCCGGTGCCAGCGCAGGAAATGGGGATGAGGTCGCTCGATCAACCTTCGGGGTGCGATGGCGCGGCCGCCTTTGTTTATGAAGGCGCGTACGCCGTCAGGATCGTTGGTCTGCCGGGAGATGAGGATGTCCAGATCATCGGAGAGGCTGATCAGCCCGCGATCGAACATCCAGTGCGCCGTGCCCGACAGCGCCAGCCCGTTGCTGACGATGTCGGGGCCGTTCGCTTCCACCGGCCGGATATGCGCCGCCGCCACTTCGGCCCGCCCACCGCCATTAATCAGCTTGAGCCCGGTGATCGCACAACGCTCGTCATAGGCCCGCAGCACGACGCGCCGGAAGATTCGATCACGGACAATCCGGGAGGACAGAAAGTCGGCACGCTCGCGGGTCTGCTCGAAGACGAATGGCGCCTGCTCTTCATGGAACCCAGCGACGGATGCGCCATCGTCGACGCGCGGAAGCAACGGTTCGCTGTCATTCAGCCCGAGCGCGACGATCCGGTTGAAATCGTCCGATGAGAGCGGACGCACAGCGGCTTGGGCGCGCCCCGAAATGCGCCCGTCCTCGTTCAGCACCCCGCGCTCGATAACGCCATCCGCATTGGCGAACGGCACCGGGCTCGCGAAATCGAGATAGCTACCCGGTTCGATGAGAGCGAGATACATCCCGTCAGCGGTAGGATCAGGAACGACGCGCTCGACCCTGGCGATTGCGAAATAGCCGCGGGTCTCGGCAACCTTCCGGGGTTCGTAATAAACAATCCAGTCCCCGATGCAGGCCTCGACCCGTCCTAGATACTGATGCGGGAACTGATACCGTTCAGCCGGGCTGTCGTCGTAGATCGAGTCCGAGCGGTGAATGAAGACGCCGAATCCCATGTGCCATCCCTGATCCCCGTTCGATCGTATCGCACATTGGAGGGCATTCGGCAGCGAGGGGCCCACTCATTCTCGGTCGCGCGTGCGCACTACCGGCGCGGCACAAACGTTCAGTATTCCCTTCTCTTTGCCATGAGCGATAAGACGCCTATCTATAAATCATCGAATCGCTATCATGTGAGCTATAGAAAGGAGCTCTATCGCTCATGGTGTGGAACTGGACGCAGCACGGCTGGCCGCAGTTTGCCTTTGATCCGGTCGCCCTTGAACCGCTGGAGCGACGGTTCCTGCTGCTTACCGGCGAGGTGATCGGCGCGGTCCGGCATGTGAGCGACGACGAGCGCGACCTGCTGCGGATCGAACTGCTCAGCGACGAGGCCGTCAAGACCAGCGCGATTGAAGGGGAGACGCTGGATCGCCTCAGCGTGCAATCCTCCCTGCGCCGCCAGCTCGGCCTCGATACCGACAATCGCAACGTGAAGCCGAAGGAGCGCGGCATCGCGGAGATGATGGTGGATCTCTACCGGAGCTGGGCGGCCCCTCTCGACGCCGACACATTGTTCCGTTGGCACCGCATGCTGATGGCGGACAGCGGGCATCTGGAGACGATCGGGGGCTATCGCCGCCACGAGGAGGCGATGCAGATCGTCTCTGGCCGGCATGATCGGCCGATGGTGCATTTCGAGGCGCCTCCATCCTCCCGGGTTCCAGAGGAGATGACCGCCTACCTCGACTGGTTCAATGGCTCAGCACCGGACGGCGACACGCCCCTGCCGGCACTCACCCGGGCCGGGATCGGGCATCTCTATTTCGAGAGCATCCATCCCTTCGAGGACGGCAACGGCCGGGTCGGCCGAGCCCTCGCGGAAAAATCCCTCGCCCAGAACATCGGGCAACCGACCCTGATCGCGCTCGCTTATACCATCGAGCAGCACCGCAAGGCCTATTACGACCAGCTCGAGGTTCATCAGCGCACGCTCGCTATCACGGGCTGGCTGGTCTATTTCGCCGAAACGATCATCAAGGCCCAGCAGGTGACGCTCGACCGCGTGGCGTTCCACATCGCCAAGGCCCGCTTTTACGATCGCTTCCGCGACAAGATGAACGACCGGCAGGAGAAGGTGGTTGCCCGCCTGTTCCGCGAGGGTCCCGGCGGCTTCACGGGTGGCCTGAGCGCGGAGAACTACATCTCGATCACAGGCACCTCACGTCCGACCGCCACGCGCGACCTGCACGACCTGGTCGAAAAAGGCGCCCTGACGCGCATCGGCGAGCGCCGATACACGCGCTACCATTTGAACCTACCGGGAACAGCTTGAATGCCATAACTTCGGGAGAGGCATAGGGCGATAATCGCGCTCTGTCGGTCAACAGGACGCAACGGGCAAAAGGGTCCCGATCTGGAGGAGCGCCAAAAGCAGACTTTGGCGAACCTCCAGGAATTGGACATCCCGCTCGGTCATCTCGTTCGGCAAGTTGCGCATTTTGGGGCAGCGCCGTCTTTCAAGTGGTTGGTAGAACACGGTTGCAAGCACTGCCATGATTGCGCAGTACCCGACACGTTGTAACGCGGCGCGCTGGACAAATTCCCCATCGAAGAAGAAGACGAAGTTCGGCCTGCAAAATTGTAGAGCCGTCGATCATATGCCCTGGCGCGATCGGTTCCAAGGGCGAGAGGATGATCCGCTGTGCCGCTTCCCATAGAGAATGGGTCCGCAGCATTGGCGAACCATGATCAACTTGCATCCAGATCCACTATGCCCATCCAGAACATGGAGTATGCGCCCACATCCACATCGTACTTGCGCGCAAAAGTCAGCTTGCCGTCGTCATGGACGCGGAAGACGGACAGTCCGGCGGCATTCGTCTTCATCCCTGATCCATAGCGCACAGTCACTGGAAGATTGTGCTCGACCACCATCATCCGGCCGCTCGGGTCCACATGGAACGTGCGCGGGTGGATGCCTTGGGTGTCCACATGCTGGATGGGCCGCGGCTCGCCCGTCGCCTGATCGATCGCAAAGACGGCGATGCTGTTCTCGCCGCCTTTGAAGACCTCGACGCCGTCGACGTCCTCGGTCTGCTCCGCCCGGTTTGCCACATAGACGAACCGGCCGTTGGGGTGGACATGGATCGGCCCCGCGGCCTGCCGTGCCCGTCCGGTGTGCGAGCCATCAAGGGTGCCAACCCTGAACAGAAGCCGGGGATCGACGCCGTCGTCGCTCATCTTCATAAGCGCGATCTGGTTCTGCGTCTCGATAGATAGAAAAATCCACGGCTTCGTCGGATGAAAGTCCAGATGACGGGGGCCGAAGGCCCTGCCCCCGTCGGGAGCGATGGAGACCTCATTGGTGAGAAGGCCGCGCCGATAGTCGAAGACCTTGATCGCGCCGGGCTCCTCGGGCCGCGCGGAGGTTCCTTCGTTGCCACGGGTGACGAGGAGCGCGCGCCGGTTGTCCGGCGTCACGCGGACCTGATGGGCATAGATGCCTGCATCGGGCATTTGCGGCTGTCGTACCTCCTCTCCCGGCGTGCCATCCCCGTTGATGCGGTACACCCTGAGTGCGCTCGGCCGGTTGAAGGCGACCAGGATGTTCTGCGCGGGAATGTCGGTGGAGAGGTGGATGGGGCGCGTGGGTAGCGCCACCGGCGCCCCATAAAGCCCGAGCTCGCCGCTGCGTTCATCGATGCTGAGAGCGCTGAGGTGATGGGCCGTGCCAGGCGTCGCGCCATTGCCGGGCGCGGTGTTGCTCGTGGCGACGTAGAGGAACCGCCGCGAGCGGTGGGGCCACGCATATTGCACGTTGTCGGGCAGCGTGACGGTGCCGCGACGCGTCAGGGTCAGTGCCTCCACGTCGACATCATAGTGGGTGAGGTCCGGCCCGACGTTCGCGTAGAGCGCCAGCCTGCCGGGTGGCGTCTGCGCGGACGAAGCGGCCGAGAGGGTGAGGCTACCGGCGACAGCGGACAAGAAGGCTCTCCGATCGATCATGTTGAGGCTCCTGCATGGGCTAGTGGGCCGACGTTGAGCGGCGCCGGTTCACTCGTCGCGGACGACGAGCTTGAGCAGGAGGGCGAAGACCATGGACACCGCGAGAAATCCGGCCATGGCTAGCAGTCCGGCCTCGAAGGTGCCGGTGGCATCCTTGAGCCAGCCGACGACCGTCGGGCCGAAGAACCCGCCGGTGGTGCCGATGGTGTTGATGAAGGCGATGCCGCCCGCAGCCGCGATGCCGGTGAGGAACCGCGTCGGGATCGACCAGAAGATCGCCCGCGCTGCCGTGACGCCGACGAGTGCGGCGGTGAGCCCCAGCAGGGAGAGGTCGAAGCGCCCGGTGGAGATGGCGATGAGAAAGCCGGCAGCGGCGAGGCCGCAGCAGGTGGCGAGATTGAAGACCTTGCGTCCGGACCGGTCCGCGAAGCGGGCCCACAGGATCATGCCGATGCTGGCGGCGAGATAGGGCAGCGCCGAAATCCAGCCGATCTCCAGATTGGTCAGGTTCTGCTGCTTGAGGATCTGCGGCAGCCAGATCTGGATGCCATAGGAACCGACGGTGAAGCCCAGGTAAACGACGGTGCAGATCCAGACGCGAACGTCACGCAAAGCGGAGCCGAACTTGGTCACGGCGCGATCGCGCTTCTCGCCTTCAACGCTGGCGATGATGACGCGCTTCTCGTCGTCGGTGAGCCACTTGGCGTCCTGAGGCCGGTCGGCCAAGAGTTTCAACAGGATGAGGCCGATGATGACCGCCGGAAGCCCCTCGATGATGAACAGCCACTGCCATCCGGCAAGACCGTGGTTGCCATCGAGCTCCAGCAGCATCCCGCCGAGGGGACCCCCGATCACCGACGAGAAGGGAATGGCAACGAGGAACCACGACAGGATCCGCGCGCGATACTGGGCCGGGAACCAGGCCGACAGGAAGAAGGCGACGCCGGGAAAGAATCCGGCCTCCGCAACGCCCAACGCGAACCGCATCAGGTAGAAGCTCGTCGGGCCCGACACCAGGCTCATGGCGCACGACAGGAGGCCCCAGGAAATCATGATGCGCGAGATCCAGATCCGGGCCCCGAACCTGTAGAGCATCATGTTGCTCGGGATCTCAAATCCGCAATAGCCGATGAATAAGATGCCCGCGCCCCAGCCGAACTGGGTGGCGGAGAGGCCGATGTCGCGGTTCATCTGCAAGGCCGCGAACGCAATGTTGGTGCGATCGAGGAAATTGAAGACGTAGCCCAGAGTCAGGATGGGCAGCATCCGCCAGATCACTTTGCGGAATGCAGCTTGCCTGAGCGCGTCATCATCCAGGGCGACGCCTTGCGGACTGGTCTGTTCGATGGCCATGTTGGTCACGGTTTCCTCCCCGTTCAGCCTCTTGTTGCCGAGACCTTTCTTGGTTGGTGCCCGTCTTGTGCGGGCAATATGATGAGGTCAGTCCTGAGGCGAGCGGGACGCCAGTTCCTGAAGCTTGGCGAGCAGGGCCTGGTCGACGGCGATGCCCTCCCGCCGTGCCCGCGCGAGGTTCCGGTTCTCGATCTCGCCGGGCACCAGCACGGGAGACTTGGGATCGGCCGGCGGGGTCGTGTGCAGGATGTGGGCGAAATCTTCCATGCGCTCGGACAGCCAATCGGGGGGGCCGAGGCGCCGGGTATCAATCAGAAGGAAGTAATGGCCAAGATTCTGTGGCTCTTCGGGCGCGTCGACCCAGGATTTGACGTGGGTGAGATAGGCCGCACCCGAGAGAAGGCCTGCCAGCAGGTCGACGACCAGAGCGAGGCCGTAGCCCTTGTGGCCCCCGATGGGCAGGAGGAAGCCATCCAGTGCCGCATTCGGATCGGTGGTGGGGCGACCGAGCCGATCGGTCGCCCAGGTGTCGGGAATGGGCTGGCCCGCCTTGGCGGCGTTCCGGATCTTGGCCCGGGCCGCGACGCTGATTGCCATATCGAGGATGATGGGATCGCCCCCGGGATTGGGAAAGCCGAAGCCGCACGGGCTGTTGCCAAGACGCGCCTCGCGTCCGCCCCAGGGCACGATGGTGGTGGTGGCGTTGCTGCCAATGAGGCTAGCAAAGCCGGCCTCTGCGGCGATATGGCTGTAGGGCGAGACCGGACCGAAATGATTGCTGCCGCGGGCCAGCGCCAGCGCGACGCCTGTGGTTGCGGTAGCGGCCATGGCGGCTTCCAGCGCCCGCATCCCGACCAGGGGACCGACGCCATTGTCGCCGTCCACGCGGACAAGTGCGGGCGCGACCTGTTCGACCGTGATGGACGGGCGCGGATTGATGCCGTTGATCTGAAGGCGCTCGCCATAGGATTCAATGCGGCCGACCCCATGGGTCGCAAGGCCGAACATCTCCGCGAGCGCTAGGACACGGGCGGCATCGACGGCATCCTTCCGGTCGAGGCCCAGCCCCGTCAGCGCCGTCGTCGCGAGTTCGGTCAGCTCGGCCTCGGACAGGACCGGCTTCGATTGCTTGTCCAACAAAACGCTTCCTCCACTCCTGCGGACAAGCGCATGCTTTCCGCATCTTTCCCGGGCCGGCCGGCACGCTTCTTGACGACAATTATGGGGCGGTGGATAGGATATGAAAACGAAGCTATACATGCCTTCATAACGCAGGATTTATGAGCAATGGATACGCGCTTTCTCGAGTGCTTTGTGGCCGTGGTCGAGCACGGCTCCGTCGCCGAGGCCGCTCGCCAGCTCAATCTCGCTCCGACGACGCTGGCGCTGCGGATCCGTGCCCTGGAGGAGGAGTTCGGCTTCGCCCTCATGGCCCGCTCGGGGCGCACCGCCCGGCCCACCTTGGCCGGCGAGGCGCTGGCGCTGCGCGCGGCAGGGATACTGCGAGATCTGCGCGACCTTAGGACGGTGCATGATCAAGACAAGCCGCGTGGACAATTGCGGCTCGGCGTCGCCCAGACTGCCATCACGACCATCCTGTGCGACGTGCTTCCTGCTCTGGCGCAGAAGTATCCGGACCTAGAAATCATCGTCCAGAAGGGATCGTCCGCTCACATTTTCGAAAAGCTGAATGCGGGGGAGGTGGACGCAGGTTTCCTGTTCCATCCGCCCTTCAGGCTGCCCAAGACCCTCGCCTGGCGTGCCCTGAGGGCCGAGCGCTTTATCGTCATAACCTCCAGCAGCGAGGCCTGCGCCGATCCGCTCCGACTACTCAAGGAGCGGCCGCTGGTGCGCTACGATCGCTCCCTGTGGTCCGGCCAGATCGCGGAGAATTACCTGCGGCAGCAGCGGATACGTCCGAAAGACCGGATCGAACTCGACGCGCTCGATGCGATCGCCGTCCTGGTCCATCGCGGCCTCGGCGTCTCGCTGGTGCCGGACCGCGCGCTGCCGCTTCCCGAAGGATTGACCATCCGCAAGCATGCACTCCCCGAGCCGGCACCCCGAAGGGAGCTGGGACTGCTCTGGCCGGTGACCTCCACCCACGCCCGCGCGATTCGGGTAGCCGAAGAGGAGACCGCGCTGGCCATCGGCAATGGAGCGTCATCGATACCGCTCTGAGGCAAGTCGGGCGCTCCGGAGAACTTATCCGCCGATAAGAGCCGAGCACACTCCCGGTCCGTTCTAGACCAGCGGTACCGGCAATCCCTTGGATCTGTCGACTACAAGTCTCAGATCTCGGTCTGCTTTGACAGGCTCAAGGCGTCGTCGACCTCGATGCCGAGATAGCGCACGGTGCTCTTGAGCTTGGTATGGCCCAGCAGGAGTTGGCAGGCGCGGAGGTTTCCGGTCCGCTTGTAAAGGATGGAGACCTTTGTTCGCCGCAGGCTGTGTGTCCCGTAGCCGGCTGGATTGAGGCCGATCAAGGTGACCCATTGGTCGACGAGGCGCTCCTACTGCCTCGTAGTGACGTGCCCTCCACTATGGCTGCGGCTTGGCCAAAGCCAGTCGCTGCCCTTTGCGCGCCCGATCGCGAGCCAAGCTGCAAGCGCGTCCTTGGTCGGCTCGGTGATCTCAAAGGGGACTGGCTGCCCGGTCTTGTGCTGGATGACGACTGACCTCGAGCGGACACTGCTGCCGGAGAAGACATCACCGACTTTCAACGCAACGAGATCGCAACCGCGTAGCTTGCTATCGATTGCGAGATTGAACATCGCGAGATCGCGCACGCGATTGCCGATCTGCAACCGGGTGCGCAGCGCCCAAATGTGCTTGGCTTTCAGCGGAGGCTTTGCACCGACGATTCGGCCGGCATTCCACGGTTCGCGCTGGGACAGGCTTTCTGGATTCATGGCGCCCTCCTTGCGAGGAGCAGCCCCGCTGTAAGCTAACGCCATGATCGGGAATCGGGAACAGATTGAAGCCCGCCCCGTGCCAACAGCGGACTCTGACCTCTCCGCAAGTTGCCGACATTCGATGGAGGGAGCTGCCCTCTCACCCGGATGCGCGGTCCTCCACTGCACCCGTTCAAAAGTAGCGGATCAGCACCAAGCGCGCGCCCGTTGGGGCCCCTCGGGGTGGCGAGACGCCTCTGGCTTCATGCGACGGATCTCGCGGCCAGCCATCTCGGCAAATAGCTCCGCGCTGTGAGCGTCAGGTCGCCGGCAGGCTGAATGCCGGCATTGCCAAGAAACGTCATGAGCTCTCCGCGGTCGTGAAGGTCAAGGAGGTCAACCGCGCCGCCGATATGTGCGCCGCCGATGAATATCTGCGGAATGGTGCGCTGGCCGGTCAGGGTATGCAGCACCTTGCGGATATCGCCGCCTATTCCGTCAGCCTGCATCGCCACCGAATCGAGATCAACCGACCGGAACGGAAGGCCCAGGTCCCGGAGGAACCGGCGCACCGCCCAGCAGAATTCGCACCATTCCAGCGCGAACATCACGACGGGCTGTTCCGGATCGTTGATCGCCTGTCGCACGAAGTGGCGGGCGCCATCCGGAGGCGGTTCGCTTGCGGCCGCCGCTGCCGCCGCCGGTTGCGATGCGGGGGCGCTGAAACGGCACGACGGCGTCGAATTCGAAATTTCCCTCTCGACGGCGTCCATCTCCTGTTCGATCGCATCGAAGAGCGGTGTCGACAGGTAGCGCTCGCCCGTATCGGGCACCATGAACAGGATGCGGGAGCCCTTTTGCGCCGTCTTCGCGACTTCGAGCGCCGCTGCCAGCGTCGCGCCGCCGGTGATGCCGCAGAAGATGCCTTCCTGCCGCGCAAGCTCGCGGGCGAGGCGCAGGGATTCTGCGCCGCCGACGGGTTGGATGGCATCGATCAGGCCGGTGTCGAGGGCGTCCGCGGTGAGTTGCGGGATGAAGTCGGGAGCCCATCCCTGCATGGGATGCGGGCGGAACAGCGGATGGCTCTCGGCCGGGGTGCCATCAGCCTTGCAGCGCTGCCTCAATCCGCTTGCCAGCATCGGCGTATTTTCGGGCTCCGAGACGACGATCCGCGTGGCCGCACTCTCGGCCCGCAGCACCCGCGCAATGCCCTTGAGCGTGCCCCCGGTCCCCGCGCCGGTCACGAAATAGTCGGGTCCCGTCCCTCCGAAAGCCGCCAGGACTTCACGTGCGGTCGTGCGGCTGTGAATGTCGGCGTTGGCCTGGTTTTCGAATTGACGGGTCCAGAACCATCCGTGCTTCGCCGCGAGCTCGCATGCCTTCTCGACCATGCCCGTGCCCTTCTCGGCAGCGGGCGTCAACACGACCCGCGCGCCCAGGAACCGCATCAACTTTCGGCGCTCGACCGAGAAGCTCTCCGCCATCACGATAACCAGAGGATAGCCCTTGCGCGCGCAGACCATCGCAAGCCCGATCCCGGTGTTGCCGCTCGTCGCCTCGATCACGGTCTGGCCGGGCTTCAATCTGCCGTCGCGCTCGGCGGCCTCGATGACACCCAGGGCCAGCCGGTCCTTGACCGAACCCAAGGGATTGAACGCCTCGAGCTTGGCATAAAGCTCCATGTCAGGCGGGGAAAGTCGCGCCAGGCGGACGACAGGCGTGTTGCCGATCGTATCGAGGATGGAGGTATAGATTTTGGACATCGCACGATCCTTTCTGGATGAAGATTTTGTTTGGCCGGCTAGGAGCGGGCCTCAGCGCCGGTCCGTGCGCCTTCCATCCGCCGTCCGGCCTCGCTGGCTGGAAATTAGCGATGCACCCTGGCACGGGTCCTTATCAGTGGCTGATCGTTCCCTTATCATTTGTTGTTTTTCGGCCTCTGCAGAGACCATTCGTGATGCTGCACCGCTTTGGATTCTTCGAGCTGGATGAAGGGGCCCGTTCCCTCACCTTGCGGGGAGCTACCCAGAAGATGCAGCCCCGCGTCTTCGACCTGCTGGTCTACCTCGTCCGGAACGCTGGTCGCGTGGTGCCCAAGGACGAGTTGATGGACAACCTTTGGCCAAACCTGACCGTCACGGAAGCCTCGCTGCAGCGTGCTGTCAGCCTTGCCCGCGCAGCGCTCGCTGCGGGCGGGCTCGAACATGCGATCCGCAGCTACGTCAGGCATGGCTATCGCTTCGCGATTGATGAGCCAAGTCTTGGGGCCGCTGTCCCGAGCTTCGATGCGAGCGAGCCCCGTCGCGCCCGGGCGCTGGAGCTGGCACGGGCGAAGGACTGGCACGGGGCTGCGATGGTCTTCGAAAGGCTCGACGCGGAGGGGCAGCTCTGTGCGGCCGATATTGAAATTTGGGCACTGGCCGTGGAATGCCAGGGCCGCCCCGCCGCGGCGATACCGGTCCTGACCTGCGCCCTCGCTGCACATGTCGCAGAGGGAAAGCCCGAGCTGGCCGCAAGAGTAGCCGTGACGATCGCCAAGCTCGAACTCGAGCGCTCGGCACCGGCCGCAGCTTCGGGGTGGATGGCACGGGCCGAAGCGCTTCTCGGCGATGCCGACGATCCGCGCACAAGCGCCTACTTGCTATGGATGAAGGCGCGGCAGGTCATCTTCGCCGGGAATGCGGCGGAGGCGCTCGATCTGGCGCAGCAGTCCCATCGCGCCGCTGTTCAGTGCGGCGATTCAGGGCTAATCGCCCTCACTCTAGTCTATATGGGCTTCTACAATATTTCGCTTGGGCACATCGAGAAAGGCGTCGACCAGCAGAATCACGCCGCGGCCATCGCCCTGTCGAGCAACGTGGATCCGGTCTTGGGCAGCCTTGTCTACTGCAACATCCTGTGGAGTTGCTGCACCTATCCCGACTGGTCACGCGCCCGGCAATGGAGTGAGGGTTTCGACAGTTGGTGCGCCGCAAGTTATGCAGTTGTTCCAGGGACCTGCGACCTGCACCGCGCCGAGATCCTTGGAGCGCAGCGTGACCTCAGCGGCGCGCTTGTGGCCATCGACCAGGCTTTGCCGAAGTTATCCGAGGAGGAATCCTGGTCCATCGGCGATGGTTATCGGGTGCGCGGCGACGTCCGCGCTATGATTGGTGATTTGGACGGGGCGCGAAAGGACTACGCCGCTGCATATGCTGCAGGTTGGGACGCTGAGCCGGGAAGCGCGGTGCTGCTTGCCGAAACGGGCAAGGTGGAGATGGCGTTGGCGGCTCTGGACAGCGTGCTTGAGGGCGCTAGCTGGTACCATGTTCAACGGCGCGGGCTTCTCTTGGCGCACAAGGCACGCATCGCTGCCATGGGCGGCCATCGCGATATCGCCGCCAACACCCTGGACGAGTTGAAGATGCAATCCGCGCGCTGGACGCAGCCGGCAGTGCATGCCTTGATCAACGAGACACGCCATCTGCTCGCGAGCGACACGGAGGCAACACCGTTCCTGATGCTCGCCAGACAGCTCTGGACCAGCGCCGGTATCGAGTACCACGCAGCGCGCGTCCGGCTGGAACTGGCTCGTCTCTTGGTCGAGGCCGGAAACAGCGCCGCTGCGCAGATCGAGATCGCCGCAGCAGAGCGCATCGCCACCCGCATAGGCTCCCGGCGGCTTCAGAAGTTGGCCGCGGATCTGCAACCGAGGCTGGATTCCAGGCTGCAGCCGCCCGGAGTGACCGCGTAAGGGTAAACCGTCGCCGACGTAGATGATCATCGTAAGATCAGTCGCCGGTAAGGACGATCAGCGCCCACCTCCCATAGTTTCCACGTCGTCACGCATGGTGCGCGGCCACAGTGTTCGGCTCGGGTGATGCTCGGCCGTTCAGAGGGAACTATGCAATGCAACTTTATGTCATCCGCCGGCCGAGCGCCTGGGCGTCGCTCGCCGAACTGGAACTGGCCGGCGCCAAGTCCGCCAGGATCGGCAACGAAGAGATGCCCGACCGCGTTCGCTGGATCCGCAGCTATGTGGTGAACGAGCCCGACGGCCGCATCGGCACCTTTTGCATCTATGAAGCTAGGGATGGTGACGCCATCCGAGAGCATGCCCGCCGCGTCGGTATGCCGGGCGAGGAATTCTACCCGGTCGCGACCACCGTCGTCGTGCGGCCAGACCCGGTCGAAGCCGAGATGGTGTGAAACCCACGCACCGCGCGGCCGATGCAGCCACCGTGAGCCAAACCGGCGGGAGAACCTCGCAGAGGGGGCCTGGCACGTCCGGGTCTTCCGGTTTGGACGAAGGGTCCCCTCATCGGACGCGCGGTCCTCCACTGCCATCCCGTTTCAGACAGCACGCCGCTGCTTCCCATTCCAAGCGTCGTCAGCAAACCCGCGTGCGTCAGGTCGAGGGGCGGCGATCTTGAAATTGATGGATCTCAATCCCCTTGCGTACACACGCACACCGAATGGATCGCCTCCGTGTCAACCAACCCCGTCCTCCATCATCGCCTGCCGGCGGGCCGCAGCAGCCGCGGAGCCCTGGTCGTGCTTGCGGCCACGGCCGCCATGGCTATGGGATTTGGCGGCTTGGGACTGATCACGGTCTTCATGGGTCCAATCGAAGCCGACCTCCAGTGGTCGCGGTCGGACACCAGCCTGGGCTATGCCTTGTCCACCGCCGGAATGGCCATCGGCGGTCTGTTCTGGGGCCGGCTTTCCGACCGCATGGACGTCCGGATCCTGTTCGCAATCGGTGCCGCCGGAATGGTGGGCTCGCTGCTGGCGATGTCGAGCCTCCAGTCCTTGCTCGTATTCAACGTAGCTCATGCAGCCTACGGCGGCTTCGGCTTCTCAGTGCTCTACTCCTCGCTCCTCTCGACCAGCGGCGAATGGTTCCCCGAACGGCGCGGATTGGTGATGGGATTGGTCACTGCCGGTGGGGCACTGGGGCAAGGCCTGCTTCCCTTCTTCGCCAGTTTTCTCATCAACGCATTCGGTTGGCGCTGGGCCTTTGTCGGAACTGGCATCACGCTTCTTGCTGTACTTGCCCTCGCCTTGCCTGTGCTGAACTGGCCGGAGGGAACGCGGGCGCCCGCGGCTAACGTGGCTAGTGTTCTCGATACGGCGAGGGCTGAGAGGGGCACAGTGGCGGTGCTGGCGTTCGCCGCATTCCTGTGCTGCGCGTGCATGGGCGTGCCGGTCGTGCACATGGCGAGCTTCATCGGCATGATCTGCGGCTCGCCCGGCGTTGGCGTCAACAGCTTGGTCCTGGCTATGATTGCCGGCGCGGTCGGTCGCGTGTGCTGTGGTTTGATCGCCGATCGGATCGGCCCTTTGAAGGTCTATGCCCTGGCGTCGACCATCCAGACCGCTTGCGTGATGGCATTTCCGGCGCTCGGAGACAGCCTGTCGTTTATGGCTCTCTCCGCCCTTTTCGGATTCGGTTTCGCGGGCAACATGACCTCTCTGTCGCTTTGCGTGCGCCAGGCAGTGCCAGCCTGCCGCTTTGGCGGAGCCATCGGTGCCGTGATGATGGTCGCGTGGGCGGGAATGGCGCTGGGCGGCTATGCAGGAGGGGTGCTCTTCGACTTGTCGCGCAGCTACACGCCCTCGTTCCTATTGGCGGGCCTCTCAGGCATGCTGAACCTCGCGGTTATAGGCGCATTCGCAGCAACGAAGAACTCGGCCGCGATTGCTATGAGGCCGGCGGGCAAGCATGAATCAACTGGCGCACCTGCGACGTGACTCTAACAGAGACCATCATGAAGATTTGGCGTGTTTGAGCACCTCGGCCGCTTTAAGGGTGCTTCCCGCGATTCAGTCCCTCCCAATGTGCCATCGAGCACGGACGGCGGATTCTCCTTCGGCCAGTAAAGTCGGAACATCGGAATGAATGCGTCGTCGACAGCGGGAAGCCAGTTTGATTCCTTGTCCGGACCCGGGTTCAAGTGCGGCCTGAGTGCGGAGAACTACATCGCGATCACGGGTACCTCGCATCCGACCGCCACGCGCGATCTACACGACCTAGTCGAGAAAGGTCATGCTGTTCTTCGAGGATGCCGTCCGGCAGATGGCGGAAAAGTCGCCTGTTTGAGTAGAGCTGGACAGTCCTTTTCGCGTCAACGCGACAGGAGGTCCCCTAACGCCATAACCCGCCGAGAATGGCCGTGAGTTCCTGGCCGGCCGCCACGAGCACGGGGGACATGATGGCGATCTGAGACGGGGTGAAGCGGGTGCGCGGGCCGGAGATCGTCAGCGCGCCCGCAAGGGCGATGCCGCCGGAAAAAACCGGCACTGAGATGGCGGCTGTTTCCGTGTCCCGCTCTCCTTGGGACACCAAGGGCAAATTCGCGAGCAGCGTCCGCCGCTCCGCCACATCCCGGGTGCGCGAGAAGGCCGTCAGCACATGCCCAGCGGCCCCCTTGTCGAGGGCAAGCACGTCGCCCTCGCGGATATGGTCGCGGATGGGCTGATTGGAATCTTCCCGGAACAGGCAGACCCGCACCGGCCCGTCGCGATGGAAGAACGAGGCGCTCTCCCCGGTCTCCCGCACCAGCTCGCGCAGGATGGGACGGACGTGCCGGTCGAGCCTGAAACTGCGCTGGTAGAGGCTGCCGAGCCGCATCACCTCGAAGCCCAGCGCGTAGGTCTTGTCCGGCATCCGCACCAGGCATCCGGCGCGCTCCAGCGAGACGGCAAGGCGCAGGATGGTGCTCTTGTAAAAGCCCGTCCGCTCGGACAGCTCGTGCAGGCTGAGGGCCATGTCGCCATCCCGGAATGCCCCGAGGATGCGGAAAGCGCGGTCCACCGCCTCCACCCCGCCCGCGGACTTCGCGTCCTTCTCCACGTCTGAAGACATCCCGCCCCCGCTCACGCACGCCTCCGCGGCGGTTGACACGCCTGATTCGTGGCGATAGTTCTATCAGAAAGAAACTAGTTCTGTCTAGCAGAATTTTGGGGAGGCAAGAGTGGAGCGCTACCAGCTCTTTATCGACGGCACGTGGTGCGATCCGGCATCGGGCGTGTGGTTCGAGACCAGCGAGCCCTTCTCGGGAGAGGCGTGGGCGCTGATCCCCCGCGGCACCGCCGCCGATGCCGACCGCGCCATCGAGGCCGCCCACCGCGCCTTCCTCTCGCCGGAATGGTCCTCGCTCACCGCCACCCAGCGCGGCGCGCTGCTGCGCAAGCTCGCCGGCCTGATCGAGGAGAATGTGGACCTGCTCGGCAGGATCGAGCAGCGCGACAACGGCAAGCTCATGGCCGAGGTCGCGGGCCAGGTCCGCAACGTGGCGCAGTGGTTCCACTATTATGCGGGGCTCGCCGACAAGGTCGGCGGCGACGTGGTGCCGATCAACAAGGCAGACGTCTTCAACTATACGAAGCTCGAGCCGCTGGGCGTGGTTGTGGCCATCACGCCGTGGAATTCTCCCCTCGCGCTCACCACATGGAAGATGGCGCCCGCTCTGGCTGCGGGAAACGCCATCGTCATCAAGCCCTCGGAATACACCTCCGCCTCGCTGCTGGAGCTGGCGAAGCTGGCTGAGCAGGCGGGCTTTCCGAAGGGCGTCGTGAATGTTGTGACCGGCTTCGGCCCCGAAGTGGGCGAGCCCCTGGTCCGCCACCCGCTCACCGCCAAGGTGGCCTTCACCGGTGGCGACATCGGCGGGCAGAAGGTGAATGAGGCGGCGGCGCCGGGCCTCAAGAAGGTGACGCTGGAACTCGGCGGCAAGTCCCCCAACATCGTGTTCGACGATGCCGACCTGGAGCAGGCGGTGAAGGGGGCGGTGGCCGGCGTGTTCGGCGCCTCCGGCCAGACCTGCATGGCGGGCTCTCGCCTGCTGCTGCAGGAGAGCATCCACGACGCCTTCCTCGCCCGCCTGATCGAGGTGGTGAAGGACGCGAAGATCGGCGATCCCGCGCTCATGGAGACGCAGGTCGGCCCCATCGCCACCCGCGCCCAGTTCGAGAAGATCCTGCGCATGATCGAGATGGGCAAGGAGGACGGCGCCACCCTCGCGCTCGGCGGCCATGCCCTGTCCGGCCCGGGCTACGGCCAGGGGCAGTTCGTGGCGCCCACCATCTTCACCGGCGTGCGCAACGACATGCGCATCGCCCAGCAGGAGGTGTTCGGCCCCGTGGTCTGCGTCCTGAAATTCAAGGACGAGGACGAGGCGCTGGCCATCGCCAACGACGTGCCCTTCGGCCTCGCTGCCGGCGTGTGGACCAAGGACCTGCACCGCGCCCTGTGGTGCGTCGACCGCCTGAAGGCGGGCACGGTTTGGGTGAACAACTATCGCTCCACCAGCTTCGCCACCCCCTTCGGCGGCTACAAGCGCTCCGGCCTTGGCCGCGAGGGCGGCGTGGAGGCGATCAAGGAATATCTGCAGACCAAGAGCGTGTGGATCACCACCCGGCCCAACCGCTCCAACCCCTTCATCCTGGGCTGAGAGAGCGCCGTGACACCCTCTCCCGATCCCGGCCAGTGGTGGCGCACCGCCATCATCGACATCGCGCCCGGCGCAATCCGCGTGCGGGGCTATGCCATCGAGGACCTCATCGGCGCTGTCTCCTTTCCGGAGATGATCTGGCTGATGCTGCGCAGCGACCTGCCGAGCGCCGATCAAGCGGCGCTGCTCGGTGCGGTGCTGGTGGCAGCGGTAGATCACGGTCCACAGGCGCCTTCCATCGCCATCGCACGCATGGCCATGACCTGCGGCGTCGGGGTGAACAACGCCATGGCATCGGCCGTGAATGCGCTGGGCGATGTCCATGGCGGCGCCGGCCAGCAATGCATGGAGCTGTATGCCGCCGTCGATGGCCGGGCCGGACACGGCATCGCCCTCGATGCCGCCGCCGGTGCTGAGATCGGCGCCCGCCTGCTGCGGCGCGAGCATGTGCCGGGCTTCGGCCACCGCTTCCATCCGGTGGACCCGCGGGCGGGGCGGCTGCTCGCGCTGGTGGACGGCGCAGTGGCGCGGGGCGCTGTCACGGGCCGTTTCGCCGCCATCGGCCGCGCGGTGGAGGATGCGCTCGCGACGGCCAAGGGCAAGCGCCTGCCCATGAATATCGACGGTGCGACCGCCGTGGTCCTGTCCGAGCTCGGCTTCGCGCCGGAGGAGGGCCGCGGGCTGTTCATCCTCTCCCGCTCGGTGGGCATCCTCGCCCACGCCATGGAGCAGAAGGCGCAGGGCGGCCGCATCAAGGGGCCGATGCCGCCTGCGGTGCCATACGCCTACGACGGCGCGGCCCCGCGCGCGCTCCCCCGCACGACCACCACGGCGGGAGGAACCACGCCATGATCCGTGAGAAGCACCTGCCCCTTGCCGGGATCCGCGTGCTCGACTTCGGGCATACGGTCATGGGCCCATCCTGCGCCATGATCCTCGCCGATCTCGGCGCCGACGTGCTGAAGATCGAGCCGGCTCCGGGCGGCGACCCCACCCGCCAGCTCCAGGGCTTCGGCATGGGCTATTTCGGCTACTTCAACCGCAACAAGCGCTCCCTGGCGGTGGATCTGAAGAGCGATGCGGGCCGCGAGATCGCCCGACGCCTCATCAAGGGCGCCGACGTGCTGGTGGAGAACTTCGCCCCCGGCACCATGGGCCGTCTGGGGCTCGATTCGGAGGCCGCCACCGGCCTCAACCCCCGGCTCGTCTATGCCAGGCTCAAGGGGTTCCTCGACGGCCCCTATGCCCATCGCCTCGCCCTCGACGAGGTGGTGCAGATGATGTCCGGCCTCGCCTACATGACCGGGCCCAGTGGACGGCCTCTGCGGGCGGGGACATCGGTGGTGGACATCGCGGGCGGCATGTTCGCCGTCATCGCCATCCTCGCCGCGCTGCGTGAGCGCGAGGCGACCGGTGAGGGACAGGTGGTGGAGGCCGCGCTGTTCGAGACCACCGTCTTCCTGATGGGACAGCACCTCGCCTATGCCGCACAGACCAACGAGCCCATTCCGCCCATGCCCGAGCGTGTGTCGGCCTGGGCGGTCTATGAGCCTTTCGCGCTCAGGGACGGGCGGCAGATCTTCGTCGGCATCACCACCGACGGGCATTGGCAGCGCTTCTGCGCGCTGGTCGGCTGGCAGGACATGCTCGCCGACGCCAGCCTGGCCACCAATAACGGCCGCGTCGCCGCGCGCGGACGCATCCTGCCATGCTTCGCCTGCCTGTTCGGGTCGCTGACGCAGGACGAGGCGGTGGCGCTCTGCGAGAAGGCACGCATTCCCTTCGCGCCCATCGCCCGGCCGGAGGACCTGTTCCACGATCCCCATCTCGCCGCCACCGGCGGCCTGATGCCGACGCGCCTGCCCAACGGCGTGGAAACGCGCCTGCCGCGCCTGCCCATCCATATGGGCGAGGCGGACCTCTCGCTGCGCAGCGACCCGCCGGAGGTGGGAGCCGATACGGCCGACGTCCTCGAAGCCCTGGGCTATGCGCCGGACACCATCGCCGCGCTGGCGCGGGAAGGCGTGGTGGCCATGGGCACCGCCGCGTCCCGCTGAAGCCGAACAAAGACAATCAAACTCCGGGAGGAGAACATGCCAGTGACAGCAAAAGGCCCGGACCTGCTCGTGGTGGGCTGCGGCATCGCCGGGCTCAGCGCGGCCGTGTCTGCTCTGGAAGGCGGGCTTTCGGTGACGCTGCTCGAGCGCGCACCGGAAGAGGAGTTCGGCGGCAACACGCGCTGGACCGAAGCCTATATGCGCATGAAGAACGACAGCGAGATCTCCGACGATTTCGAGGAGCATTTCGCCACCAATGCCGGCCCCAATCTCGATCCCAACGTCCTGACCGAAGTGGCGCGCCCCTATGCGGACTGGCCGGCGGTGGTGAAGGCCCATCCCTTCCCGGACCCCGAGGTCATCTCCACCTTTGCCGCCGAGGTGCCGCCGACCATTGCCTGGCTGAAGGGCTTCGGCCTGAAGTTCGGCCCCCAGCCCATCTATCTCCTCACCCAGAACACCACGCGCATCGCCGCGCAGGGCGGCGGGCTCGCGCTCATCGAGCGGCTCATGGCCGAGGCAAAGCGGCTCGGCGCCGAGGTGCGCTTCCGCACCACCGCCACCGCCCTGTTGCACGATGCCGACGGGCGCGTCGCGGGTGTCGCCGTCACCGGTCCGGATGGGCGGCGGGAGGAGATCCGCGCGGGCGCCACCGTGTTCGCCTCGGGCGGCTTCCAGGGCAACCCGGAGATGATGACGCGCTACATCGGCCAGAAGGCGGCCAACATTCGCCCCGTGGCCCGGGGCGGCTACTACAATCGCGGCGAGGGCATCCGCCTGATGCTGGAGGCCGGCGCCGCGCCCGCCGGCGAGTTCGGCTCTTACCATGCCGAGCCGGTGGATCCCCGCTCGCTCCAGGCCGAGGCAGTGGTGTTCATCTATCCCTATGGCGTGCTCGTGAACCGCGACGGACGGCGCTTCCTCGACGAGGCGCCCGGCACGGTGGATGCCCACTACGACAATATCGGCAGGGCCATCGCCGACCAGCCGGGCGGCATCTCCTGGGTCATCTTCGACGCCAAGGTGGAGGACATCCCCCGCTGGCGCACCTCCATCCGCTCGGATATTCCAGCGGTGGAGGCGCCCACGCTGGAAGCGCTGGTGGAAAAGCTGGGGCTGCCGGCCGAGACCCTCTCCACCCTCGCCGCCTTCAACGCCGCCTGTCCTGACGACAGCGGCGACTTCACCCCCTTCGCCATCGACCACCGGGCGACCACGGGCCTCGAGCCCCGCAAATCGCACTGGTGCCGGCGGATCGAGACGTCGCCGTTCCGCGCCTATCCCATCATCTCCACCGCCTGCTTCACCTTCGGCGGCGTGAAGGTGAACGCCTCGGCGCAGGTGCTGGATGGCGATGGCAAGGTCATCCCCGGCCTCTATGCCGCCGGCGAGACGGTGGGTCTTTATCACCAAGTCTATACGGGCTCGACCTCCGTGCTGCGTGGCGCCGTGTTCGGTCGCCTTGCGGGCCTGCACGCGGCCGCGAACCTCGCCCCACGCCTGAAGGCGGCGCTCTGAACCAGATACAAGAGGGAGGACAACTATGAAAAAGACGATGCTGGCGGCCGCATGTGCGGTGGCCATCGCCCTACCGCTCGCCGGCGCCCGGGCCCAGTCCTATTCGGACGGCACGGTGAAGATCGGCATCCTGACGGACCTGTCCGGCCAGCTGTCCGACTCCACCGGCGCCGGCTCCATCCTTGCAGCGGAAATGGCGGTGGCGGACTTCGGCCCCATCGAGGGCGCGAAGGTGGAGATCATCTCCGCCGATCACCAGAACAAGGCCGACATCGGCGCCGCGACGGCACGCAAATGGTACGAGGTGGACGGCGTCGACACCATCATGGACGTGCCCAATTCCGCCGTGGCGTTGGCCGTGCAGCAGATCACGCGGGAGAAGGACCGCATCGCCATCTTCTCCTCGCCCGCCTCCTCGGACCTGACCGGCAAGGCCTGCTCGCCGAACGGCATCCACTGGACCTATGACACCTACGCCCTCGCCCATGTGACCGGGGATGCGGTGGTGGCCTCCGGCCTGAAGAACTGGTTCTTCCTGACCTCCGACTATGCCTTCGGCCATGCGCTGGAGCGTGACACCGGCGCGGTGGTCCAGACGGCGGGCGGCAAGGTCTATGGCTCAGTGCGGATGCCGGCCAATGCGCCGGATTTCTCATCCTTCCTGCTGCAGGCCCAGAGCTCCAAGGCAGAGGTCGTCGCCCTCGCGACCGCCGGCCTCGATACGCAGAATGCCATCAAGCAGGCCGCGGAGTTCGGCCTTACGGAATCGGGCAAGACTATTGCGGCCCTGCTCCTCGCCGATACGGAGGTGCACGCCCTCGGCCTCAAGGCCACGCAGGGCATCCGCCTCACCGCTCCCTTCTACTGGGACATGAATGACGGCACCCGCGCCTTCGCCAAGCGCTTCTACGAGAAGCGCAAGGCCATGCCCACCTTCTACCAGGCGGGTGTCTACGGCGCCGTGACCCACTACCTGAAGGCCGTTAAGGCGGCGAAGACGGATGCCGCCAGCGTGGTGATGGCGAAGATGAAGGACACGCCGGTCAATGATTTCATGACCAAGGCTGGCAAGGTGCGCGAGGACGGCCGCGTCATCCGCGACATGTACCTGTTCCAGGTGAAGACGCCGGCGGAGTCCAAGGCGCCGTGGGACTATTACAAGCTCGCGGCGACCGTGCCCGGCGACCGGGCCTTCCGCCCGCTCGCCGAAAGCGAATGCCCGCTTGTGAAGAAGATGTAGGGGCGCTGGCACTAGGCCGTGGCCTCATAAATTTGCGCATGCGGGACGTGCCGGAACGCTATGGACCGCGCACAACCTTCTACAACCTTTTCGTGCGCTGGCGGGCGGCCGGAGTCTGGGCCGGCCGCTGGAGGCGGTCTCGGCCGCCTATGACGGCAACATCGTCGTGATCGACAGTTCCTGTGTTCGGGTGCACCAGCACGGCGCCGCGGTCAAAAAGGGGCCAGGACGGCACCGACGATCGTTGCATGGGACGCTCCCAGGGCGGCCTGACCACCAAGATCCATGCCCTGGGCGATGCTGAAGGCAGGCCCATCCATCTCGCCCTGACCGCCGGACAGGCGGGCGATGCACCCGCAGGGCGGGAGTTGCTGGCCCGCTTCCCACCGGGCGGCATCCTTCTCGCCGACAAGGCCTACGACACCGACGCCATCCGCGCCGAGATGGCGGAGCGCAGCACCTTTGCCAAGGTGCCGCCACGTGTCATCCGCAAGCGCACCTTCGCCTTCAGTCCGTGGCTCTATCGCCAGAGGACCACATCGAACGTTTCTTCAACCACATCAATCAGATGCGTGGCCTTGCCACGCGCTAAAGGAGGTCGCGGACCGACTTCTTGCCCCTGCCTTGAAGCGGACGCTTCTACCGTCGCTAACGAGCCAGTTTCGCTGTGCCGTGCCGCCCACACGTCACGACTCCAAAGCCGACGTTCCGAGTGTCCGCTTTGGGTCCTGGCTGTGTGAAAACGGGCGAGTCGGGTAGAATCTTCCCGTAGGAATACGGGAGGGTTCGGATGGGCCGTTTCGTCGAAGGTGTAGATCGATCCCAGCTCTGCCTCCTGCCCG